>Ga0210389_10000010_pt1 | contig 222154 bp, 194 predicted proteins | sample IncBWH28OmetaG_FD_160127 | JGI IMG/M metagenome (GOLD analysis project Ga0210389, IMG submission 160127) | Forest soil microbial communities from Barre Woods Harvard Forest LTER site, Petersham, Massachusetts, United States - Inc-BW-H-28-O ...
GTCGCTGATCGGCTTGTGGTCACCGAAATTGCCCAGCGAGAGCCGAGCGATGCGGGCGTTAACGGTTACCGCCGCCTGACGGTCCTCCAGCCCTTGGAGCCACGTAGCGAATGCTTTCGTGCGGATCACTTCGAACATGGCGAACTGTAAACTATAGGGAACATATCGTCAACTATAGGAGACAGATGCCGTGATCACACGATGAACGCAAGGAAGGCGACGAACTGCGATTTTTGCTAGCACGGACAATGAGTTAGGCTGGCCGGAACAATCGGGAGTCGTAGCGGATACCTGATACAAAGATCAAATCCTCCCCACGATTTGAACCTACGGCAGGAGCATTACTGTACACGGGAGGTAGAAGGGCATCGTTATTGCGCATGTTATAGGACGTTACCACTCTCATTCCGCAGATAGTGCTTTGCCCGCCGTCGAGCGTGAGACCCAGCGCCAACACAAAACTAACTTTCCACGGCAATTTGGGACTCCAAAGTGAGTAAATCTTCAGATTTGCCGGCTCGCCGCCGCATGGCTAGTAGTTCCTGTGAAAGCGGTACGATCGGATGCGACTGGGAGATACGAACTAACTAACATGCAAGTGGGTCGCGTTGCTAAATGTAATTTGTTGAATTACTGAAACTTATTTCATTGAGTAGAGGATGCAGACACTACGCGGTCAGGCGCTCCCAATCTACGCCTCGTCCCATTTGGCTTGTGCTCACTCCGCCAATACGCAATGATCTCGCTTCTTGCCATGCGCCAAGGACGATGCGTAGGTGGCCGTCTACTTCCTCCGAAGTAAGCACATATCCCGAAGCAATGGGTCGCGTGTAACCCGGGCGGCAGCGTATCGAGCGGGCGAGCGCATTCGGAACCAGGCGACCAGCGAAGTCTTTGACTATTCCTCCCGTCGCGACGTCATATACAAAGAAGTAGTGCTGCCGGCGGATTTGAATGGCCGCGCGGATATGTCATGGTCACAAGATCGCAGCACTCTCTGGAATGCAGCCGAGCACGCCGGCTTGCGATGCAACTCCCGTCTCGCGCGCGAATGGTTGGTCCTTTTGCCCCCGGAGCTGACTTCCGATCAGCGCCGCCAATTGGTGCAAAGCTTTGCCCGCGAGTTGGCGAATCGCTATCGAGCCGCCGTGGATGCCTGCGTGCATCAGCCTCGCCCCGGTGCGGACCCTCGCAATCATCATGCCCATCTGTTGATGACCACTCGTGAGGTAACGCCGGACGGCCTTGGCGCGCGAACTCGACTGGAAATCAGCGGTAGACAGCGACACATCATGGGCATTCCCGGGTCCTCGCGTGACGATTATCTTGGCATCCGTGCGCGCTGGTCCGAACTGACCAATGAAGCGCTTGAGCGTGCCGGCCTGTCGCAGCGCGTCGACCATCGCAGTCTGAAAGATCGCGGTATTGACCGAGAACCCACGCCGACTATCCCGGAGAAAGTATGGTACGCCGAGCGTGCCGGACGATCGCGCGCAGCCGGCAATGAAATCCGTGCGCGTCATCGAGAACGCATCGAGGCGCGCAGCGTGGGGCCTCGAGCGCTCGCAAAGGTATTGGAGAAACAGCGCGCGCAACTCAAAGCCGGGGTCACGCTCGAGCGGGGGAGAGTGCAGTCGAAAAAGACGTCTTTCGGCTCGTTGACTCGGGAAGAGCGCAACGCACATCGTCGTGAATGCTACCGCAACCGTCGAGAACTCGAGGCTGAGAACCCGGCGGCGGCGGCACAGCGCCGCGCTGAGGGGCGCCGTGCATATCATCTTCGAATGCAGGAAAATCCCGAGGCAATTCGTCAAGCGCGTCGCCGCTACCGTGCAGAGAACGGGGAGGACATGAATCGCAAACAGCGGGAATACCGCCATAGAATTGCCGACTCCTTGAATGAGAGGCGACGCGAGCAGCGCAAATCCAAAGCCATCGAACTTCAGCGTTCGAGCCGCGCTCGTGGCGAGATTTCCTCGGCCGACGCAGCCAAAGAGGCGGCGATGCGCTGGAAGGCATATCGCGCGCAACAGGGGGCAATTAACACGGCCGCTGAATCTGCGCAAGACTGGAAAAAGTTTCGCGAGGAACGAAAGAGCCGTGAATGCGCAGCCAATCAGCGACAGAAATTGCCACAACGCGAGAGCATTGATTCAAGAGATCCCGATGGCAAGCCCCTTTATCGACGGGAGCACGACCTTGGGCGCTAAAGGACCGATATGAATACGCAACTCCAGGCCCTTACACACGGAACTTCAGGTTTCGTAATCTTATACCTGCTCGTGCTCGTCGCCATGTTGGGAGGACTCGCTAGGGAGCGCGCCAACGCCATAAAATATCTCATCGCCCCTTTGGCGGCTGTGCCAGTTTTGTTGCTTGTATTCTTGTGCATGGCACTCTTTGACGGTGTGCTGTATGCGGTCGGGATCGGCGGCGTAGGGATTCGGCTCGCTGTTGGAATTGCAGTACTAATTCTCTTTGGATTCGCCGGCGGCCGGGTTCTGGCCCTGGGTCCGGTGGTGCGAGAACCGAAACATCGGCGTGGTGCCTTCGTATCAAGAGCGCCGGTCGCGAAAATCCACGAAAGACACTCTGTGGAGCACGTCACCCTGGCGGGTACTTCAATTCCACTGGTGGATGAGACGAAGCACTTCAAAATCATTGGCACCACAGGGACAGGAAAAAGCACAGCGATCCGCGAGATTTTGAGCACTGCGCTCCTGCGAGGCGATCGAGTGGTCATTGCAGACCCGGATGCAGGTTACCTAAATCGCTACTACGATCCTAAACGAGGGGACGTCATCTTAAATCCCTTCGACCCAGACGCACACAAATGGGACCTTTTTGGCGAAATTAGTGTGGACTACGACATCGATGAACTCGCGCGGGCGCTCATTCCGGACTCGAGCGAGGACCGGGTCTGGAATGAGTATGCACGCACCCTCTTTACCGAGGTGATTCGGCAGATGCGGCGCAGCGATGTATGTGATGACCGAGAGCTCTCTCATTTGCTGAATAAGGCCGACGATGACGAGTTGCGCATGTTGCTAAAAGACACCGCAGCAGCCCGTTTCTTCAAGGAGGGCAATGAAAAGATGCTGGCATCGACCCAGGCGGTCCTGACCTCTGCGGTGCGGGTATTCGAATACACCACGCGGCATGCGGCGGCACCGCTTTCGGTGCGCCAATGGGTGCGCGAGGGGTGCTCGGCCTCGGCCGGTGGCCGTGGCGGTGTATTGTTTCTGCCTTACAAGGCGGTTGAAATTGCTGCGCTGCGCCGTCTCATCTCGGCTTGGATGCGCCTCAGTATTTTTGAGGCCATGAATTGCGCGGAGGGCGATCAACGCCTTTGGTTTATCGTCGATGAATTGGACGCGCTTGGAGAAATAGACGGCCTCAAAGACGCACTGGCGCGCCTGCGAAAATTTGGGGGACGCTGTGTGTTGGGATTTCAGTCCATTGCTCAGGTGTCTGGACTCTACGGCAAGGGCACGGCAGAGACCATCGTGGAGAATTGTGGAAACACGTTAATTTTGCGCTGTTCGGCCAGCGAACGTGGGGGTACATCGGAATTTGCCTCCAAGCTCATCGGCCAGCGCGAGGTGCTGCACACCACCGTGTCGACCACGCGTCGCTCAGGCGAATGGCTTTCGGCTACTACCTCGAAAAGTGAACAGCTCAGAATTGAACCAGCCGTGATGGCCTCGGAGATCGAGCGGTTACCGGATCTCACGGGGTATCTCAAGATTGCCTCGGTGCCCGATTGGCGCGTTGCGACGCTGACCGTTAAGACTGAGAGCAGCGCGACCCGCGCAAGGGAACCACGGGAGCCAGCGATCAAATCTACTTCACGTCCTGTCGCGCCCTCGGCTGACGCTGCTGACGACAAAGCGCGCCGGATCCCGGGTCCAACCCGCAAACGCCGCTCCGATAAAAAGAGCGTCTCAAAGTCTGCCCGACGTTCTAAGGGCAGCCAGTCCGCGGTGCCGGTAGGCGCGCACGGCGCTGCAAGTCCTTCGCTATCGCCACCCGCTACGCCGAGCCCTCAAGACTCGAATGCGCTTGACCCGCGTTAAACTTACTGGCAACCATGAATCGCACTTATCTTTTTGTGCCCCCGGAGGAACGCTCGGAAGTCGAGGCGCTAGGAGCACTGTGGGATGCGGCGACTAAATGCTGGTACGTCGAGGGGGCGCCACAGTCGAATCTGGCACGCTGGTCTTCAGTTCCCGAAGAAGTGGAATACTGCATCCTTTCAAATCAGGCCTATGTGGCGACCACCAGCATCGCATGCCCTTGCTGCGGCCAAGAGACTGAGGTCCTTACCATCCATTGCCGGAGCGGATTGGTGTTAGGCGAACCGCTCGAGCGGTTCACCGTTTCGGATATTTCGGCCATGGATGGGGTGCTAGTTCAACAGCTAAAGCGCTGGCCCGGTTTTCGACGCACCGCAGACGGGGAGGCGTTTGGCGATTTCGCCAATCATTGCGCGGCGTGCGGAAATGTCATCGGCGATATCGATCTTCACTCAGAACCCAGCCACGCCTTTTTCGACATCGTGCACGCTACGGCTGGCTTAGTTACACTGATTCCGATTCCTCGGTCCATTCAGTTGAGCGGGAATGAGCACTTTGTGATCGATTGATCTCTATGGCGTAACGTGCCAATGCACGTGAATCGCGATTGATTAATATGTACTGACACGAATGGGCAAGTGCAAATCGCTCCACCAATCGCGATGGACATCGGTGGCGGAGACTCTCACAGGAAGAAGTGGTGGGACGGTTTTTCGGGTCCTCCCAAACGAGTCAACTTAGCCGCTCTCCTGAAATTAACGGTAGTAGGATATGGCTGGCATGGCGAAAACCTACGGGCCAATGCGACTCGCTGCTACCGCAGTCACCGTTTTGGCATGCGCGATAGCGTGGAGTCCGCGTGCGTTGGCGCTGAATCCGGCCCTGGACGTCAGCCAGTACAGACATTCGGCATGGAAGATTCGCGAAGGCTTTGCTGAAGGCAGTATTATTTCCACGGCCCAAACGCCGGATGGATATCTCTGGGTCGGGACAGCATTCGGCCTGTCTCGCTTCGATGGCGTCCAGAGCGTCCCCTGGCGGCCACCGCCGGATCAACATCTCCCCTCCAATACGATCACGAGACTGGTCGTCGCGCACGACGGGACTCTTTGGATTGGCACATGGAGCGGGCTGGCGAGTTGGAAGAACGGCAAGCTCACTCAGATCGCGGAGCTGGCTGGAGCCGCAATCTTCGCTCTGGTTGAAGACCATGAGGGCTCGGTCTGGGCCGGCGCGAATGGGCCTCCTCCCGATGGGAAACTCTGCGAAATTCGCAACGGCGGCGTCCGGTGCCATCCCGAGATGGACGGTGTTGAGCATGGCGTCTTTGGGTTACATGAGGACCGCGAGGGGAGTCTCTGGGTCGGAGTCGAGGCAGGTGTGTGGCGATGGAAACCTGGGCAACCGGTTTACTTTCCGGTTCCGGGCCTGCCAAACGGAAGAATGCAGAGCATGGTGGATGGCGATGATGGCGCTCTCTTCATCGCTACGACTGACGCGATCATGCGGTTGGCGGATGGAAAAGTGAACGTAGCATATCGATTTCCCGCTGCGAGGCGGGGTTTCCGCGTCCTAAACATGCTCCGCGACCGCGACGGCAGTCTGTGGGTAGGACCTGCGGGCCGGGGTCTTGTGCACATTCACCAGGGACGAACAGATGTCTTTTCACAAGCGGACGGCCTGTCCGGCGATGACATTTACGGTTTATTTGAAGATCGTGAGAGGAACATTTGGGTCGATACGATTAACGGACTTGACCGCTTTAGTGAGCCTTTTGTGGTCACATATTCCAGGAAGCAAGGCTTGTCGGACATCACCTGGGGAGGCGTTCTAGCTGCGACGGATGGGAGCGTCTGGTTCGCAACCCTTGATGGGCTGAACCGCCTGAATCAGGACAACGTTACTACGTACCACCAGCACCGCGCCGCTGGAGGCAACCAAGAGATTGTCGGCAGCGGCCTGCCGGATGAGGGAGTGGGATCCCTTTTTCAGGACTCTCGTGGCCGAATTTGGGTTTCTACGCTGAACGCGATCGGTTACCTAAAAAATGACCGGTTCATTGCTGCAGCCCCTCCCGGCGGATTGGTCAGCTCTCTCACCGAGGACAGTTCGGGAAATATATGGATCGCCAACCGCGACCTCGGCCTGTTCCGCTTGTCGCCGCTTAATGAGTTCCAACGAATTCCGTGGAGTGCATTCGGACGCACGGATGCCGCCGTTGCTCTGACCCCGGATCCTGCGCGCGACGGCCTTTGGCTTGGATTTACCAAGGGTGGCATCGCCTTGTTTCGCGATGGCCGCGTCCGCTCATCCTACTCAGCTGGCGATGGACTGAGTGAGGGACGTGTCAATCAGCTTCGCTTCGACGGAAAAGGTGCGCTTTGGATTGCCACGGAGGGTGGACTCAGCCGATTGGACAACGGCCATCTCGCTAGGTTATCGAGCAAGAGCGGACTGCCTTGCGATGCCGTCCAGTGGACGATGGAAGACGCTCAATCGGTTTGGTTGATGATGCCGTGTGGCTTGGTGCAGGTCGGACGCTCCGAGTTGGATGAGTGGGCCATTAGGGAAAAGTCCGACCGCACAATTCACGCCACGGTTTTCGATAGTTCCGACGGCTTAAGGACGCTCGCTGTCGTTGGCGATTACACGCCGCGCGCCTCCCGGTCGCCGGACGGGAAACTATGGTTCATTGCTCCCGACGGCATCAGCGTCGTCGATCCACGTCACCTTCCGTTCAACAAACTTCCGCCGCCGGTGCAAATCGAGAAGATCACAGCCGACCGCAGAGCGTACGAGCCGACTTCCCCTGCGGGTGGACCCTTGCGCCTGCCTCCGCTTATTCACGATTTGCAAATCGATTACACCGCCCTCAGCCTGGTCGCGCCTGAGAAGGTGCGTTTTCGCTACAAGCTGGAAGGACGGGACGCCGATTGGCAGGACGCTGGCACTCGTCGACAAGCCTTCTATACCGATCTAGCTCCTCGCAGCTACCGTTTCCGCGTGGCGGCGTGCAACAACAGCGGCGTGTGGAACGAAGGCGGCTCTTCTCTGGATTTTTCAATCGCGCCGACGTATTACCAAACCACATGGTTTCGTTTGTCGTGCGTGGCAGCTTTCCTGGCACTGCTGTGGGCGCTCTATCAACTTCGCATTCGACAACTGCTGCGGGAATACAGCGTGCGACTGGATGAGCGGGTGAACGAGCGGACGCGTATCGCGCGGGAGCTTCACGATTCCTTGCTGCAAGGCTTTCAGGGCTTGATGTTTCGCTTACAGGCAGTCCGCATCTTGATTACCGAGCGGACAAGCGAAGCCGTGCAAGCGCTCGACATTGCTTTGGAGCGCGGGGACAAAGCCATCGCGGAAAGCCGAGATACCGTCTCGGGCCTGCGCCAGTCCATCGTCGGTGAGAGCGACATGGCACAGGCATTGGCGGCACTCACCGAGGAGTTGGCCGCACAGAGGGGCATCGGCGCTGTTCCGCGTGTGAGTGTCCTCGTGGAAGGGAAGCAACAAGAGCTGGATCCCATGCTTCGCGATGAAATCTACCGAATTGCGAGTGAGGCATTGCGAAACGCATTCCGCCATGCGAAGTCACAAAAGATCGAAGCGGAAATTACGTACGGAGATTCTCAGTTTCTGTTGCGCGTGCGAGATGACGGAATTGGAATTGATCCTCACACTACCAATGAGGGCGTTCGCGCCGGACACTGGGGGGTGCCCGGTATGCGCGAGCGCGCCAAGAGCTTTGGCGGGAAGCTGGAAGTCTGGAGTGAAGTCGGGGCCGGGACTGAAGTGGAATTAACTGTTCCTGCGGCTGTTGCTTACGTTAAATCCGAAGCGCGTCGCGGTTTCTGGCTCTGGAGAAAAAAGATTGATGGAACGAATGACAGCGATGCCGTGGACTCTCACAGATAGAAGATGTGATTGCCGATCGTCGCGACGGTTTTTCGGGTCCTCGACCATGCCGGGTGGACGCTGGTCGCGTGATAGAACAGGGCACCCGGCACCAGCGGCTCGTGCAGGTCATCGTACACCGCGCTCGCCACTGCCATCGCCTGTTTCCAGTCAGGTCCGCCTTGCGGAGACAATGCGCCCAGCTCTGTCCACGAGAAGTCGGCGACGAAGCGCCCGCGACTGGGATCCCACCGGGCCTCGTGTACCACTGCACAAATCGTGTGCGGAAAGTGGCCGGACCGGGTCCGGTTCAAGGTGACTTCGGCAACGGCGTACTGCCCGTCGAGCGGTTCGCCGCGGGCCTCGAAATAAATGTTCTCGGCAAGACATTCAAGATCGGTCGCCCGCCGCTGCGCGCGTACCGCGGCGTGCTGCTCGGCTTCTATCCGGTCAGGCTCGATGAGTACTCTGTCTCTGTCCACATAGGCGAAGCGGATGATGCCGATCACCCCGAGGATCAGCACTCCGCACATCGCGAAAAACCTCAAATTGCCAGTGTCGATGCGCAGCCAGTAGTAGGCGAATCGGCGCCGCCAAATTTCCGGCCAAAAACGCGCCTCGTAGAGCAGCGATCTCAGCATGTCGATTCAGGCTCACCTGACACCGTGAAACTACAAGAGTCCATCCAGCCGATCGAGGTCGTTGATGACGCGCCAATGGCCGCCGCCCTTCTCCACCCTCACGCGCCACTCCTCCAGCCGGGCGAGGTATTGGCGGGGATCGAAGTTATCCGAGCGGAGCTTCGTCACGTTGAGCGCGACCACGTCGAACCCCTGGAAATCGAGCGGGATGTCGCGGACATAGCCTTTGGCGAGATCCTCCTTCATGTCGGAGAAGATTAGAATCTCTTTGCGTGCTGTCCGTTTCTCGTTCAGGAACTCGATCGCCTGCAGCAATCCCCCGGAGATGTCGGTATAGGGCGCCGCTGTTGCCTGGTCGACGAACGTGGCCACGCGACTGGCAAACGCACGTTTTTGCTGGTTCGCGGTGCTCGGACGATCGTCGAACGTTGCTTTGGCGATGATGTTCTTCTCCGTGAAGCTCGCCGTATCGATCCTCGCAACTGCAATCGAGTCCGACGACTGCAGCCGCGACAGCGCGAAGAGGATGATCTGTTCCGCCTTGCTCATCTGCCGGTTGTACGACCCGGACGTGTCGACCAACAAATAGACTCCGGTATTGTGAGCACTGGGCGGCGTGCAGGCGCCCGTTGCAAGAGTGGCCACAAGCAGAAATGCCCAGCGCTTCATGACCGCGCCTCCTGCCAGGGCCCGTCCTCCGCGGCGCCACGGGCATTCGCTGCCAAGCGCGTCGCGGTCGCCGTCCTGGCTTCGAGCCACAGCGGCAGGAATATCGGCAGGTCGTAGAGGCGTTGGGCGAGTACCCCGAGGTGGCGGGCTCCATTGCCGAGCACCCGCAGGATCAACGCAAGCGCACGCAGGATCGCAATGCCCGTCAGGCCGACGACCGTTCGCAATGAGTGCACGAAGGTTTCCAGTGGAATCGCGACGAACACCAGCGCAAAAGGCAGGATGAATCCCATGCCCATCTGAGCCGCGGTCGTGATCCAGAGGTGTTGGTTCACGATGGATCCGGTGCTGTCGCTGCGCAGCAGCGCGTTGGTGGCCAACTCATCCTGCAGCAATACCTCTCGCATGTATGCGAGCCCCGCCTCGACACTCGCCATCATGAGCAAGATCGCAAACGTGATGACTATCATCCGTAGGCGCATCTTGTCCGTCAGCGCGCCGATCACCGGAAACAAGCGGGTAATGCGCAGAGACTCCATGAGAAACAGGCCCATGGAGACCTCGACCATGATGATCACGAGCGCGGCAATGTCGGCCGTGCGGAACGCGCCGATGAAGTTGGTTCCACCGACCATCTCGGCCATGGGTCGCGCAATCAACGTAAAATTGATCGCAGCCCCGGCCGTCGCCACCGCCAGCACCAGCGCGGAGATGAAGAAATACACGATCGACGAGGACGATAAAACCGACTCGGCATGATTTTCGCCGCGCCAGATCGTCTGATAGTCCTCCATGTGGCGGTCGATCGCGAGCGAACGTTCGATGACGTTCTCGACGCTCTTGTTGACCTGCGCGAGCGTCTGCTGGATCAAACGCCAGTCCGGCATCATTTGCCGCAGCAATGCGTGTCTCTCGGCGCTCGCTTTTCGGTAGTCACGCATCGCCTCCGCATGCGCCTTGACCAGCGATTTGTGGATATCGGCGAGGATCTCAGCCCCCGCATTGCGCGCGTCGAGCTTGGCGACGACGCCGACGGCTTGGGCCCAGCCGGGCGCTTCCGGGGGGACTTCCGCCGCCTTCTCCTGGTCCTCTTCGATCCTCAGGATCGAACCGCTCAGTCTTCGGTGCATCTCGGGATAGCCCGCAAGGTCCTTGCGTACCGTGTCGCCCACGCGTGCGAACTCGCGTTCGACGATGCGCTCCTTGGCCTCACGGCCGGCGGCGAGCAACACCGCTCGATTTCGCGCCCCAAGACGCTGCTCGGCCTGGGTGACGGAACGCGAAGCCAGCCGCAGCCCTCGCGCCAGGGCGCCGCAAGCCGCATGGATCGCTTGATGGGCCGTCGTTCTCGCAAAGTAGAGCGCGGCTACGCTGAGAATCATGAGGATTGCCGCGGACAGCGTGGGCCACGGCGTGAATGTCAACAGGTTTGTCATGGACATGTCGGTACTCGCTTAGCGTGTTGCGAAATGCGGAAAGATCAGGGAGTGCGGAGAAACGGACTCCGGTCCAAACAGCAACGGGACGTAATAGGTGGATCTGCGCCTATGGGCGCTTGAATCGTGGGCGGTCTGTGAAGCCGCACCGTCGCCGTCTGTTCCATACTGGTAACCCCGCTGTCATAGGAGATCCCTTAGACCGGTGGCTTTGCGACCCCTTCTTTCGAAGGGTGTGCCTTTATCAGATTCGCGATCAGCGTAGGGTATGGTGGCGTCTGGCTGTGTGACCCAGGTCACGTTCCTGGCAGACCGGAGTTATCGGATTCGGCTTGGGCCCCTGGCTGCTGAGCCCTGTTGCCAAGCTCAAGGTAACAGCTTACGTAGAGACGGCGTCGACAGATCGTCGATGTGCCGAAATGCCGGTGCGATCCTCTCGATCTGATGGGATGGCACTTCGTACTCTTCGAAGTACACCTTCCATTCGCGCAGGATCTTCCAAATCTTGGCGATGCTCTCGGCGGCCGCCTCCGCGGACAAGGTGAACATTTCGCGGCCGGCAAAAGCGTTGTCGAGGGTTGCTATCCGTCCCTGCGGCCCGACGCCCAAGTGCAAGCGGCGCTCGGAAGCCAAAGTCGCTCGCGGCATGACATCGTACAGCGGACTTAAGCGCCAGCCGGGAAGGCGCGGGTCCCAAATAAAGCCGTGATTGCGCAGATGATCATCGTCGTTATTGACGAAGATGTTGAACAGCAGGCGCTCGAACAGCTCGCGATTGTTCTCGCGTATCACGTTCGGGTGGCAGTAGCGTCGAACCGCTTGCGCCAGATCTCCGTAGGACTTATTCAGAGATTCCATCTCATCGCACGCCAGGAGCGTCAGACCGCTGACAAATCCCAAACGCTTCTCCGCCGATCCGTACGCCGGAATCGTGCTGAAAAGATCTTCCGGCAGCGCGGCATCGTGACCTGCCTTGGCCCAATATCGGTCAAAGCGGCGGATGAGCATGACGGTCCTGGAGCCAAAATGAACCAGCTTGACCGGAGGAACGGTGAGACCCGAGGCCGCCGCCAATCGCAGCGTTGCTGCCTCGAGAACGGGAATCAGCAGCGCATCCTTCCGGCTCGGAAATTTAGCGAGCCACAACACCCGTTCCTCATCACGAACTGTCGCTTTCGGCCTTGCCCCGCCGAGCGCGCTGCCCTCCGCGAAGATTTCCTCGAGCTGAGGCGGAACCGGCAAGCCCTCGTCGATGCGTTGGGCAGCGTCCATCAAGTACTCAAGATTGTCCCAAGTTCCAAAGCCCGGTGTGGCGGCCGAATCTCGGGAAGACCGAACATCGATCGCTCCCACGCGCTGACTGCCCGCATGGAGCAGATAACTGGACTCCGGCAGGCTGTTGGCAGGTACTTTCAGGCGGGACTCGATGACCCGCCGGCCCCAGGCATCGGGCGCTGCATCGCGAATTCCGCCGAACAAGGGGAGATTGTTCGGTGGGAATAGAGCCGTACCGCGTACCGATTCTAAGTCCCGAAGGCTCAACGCCACGGGATCCACTTCGAGGGCGCCGGGACGTTGCAGATAACGCAGTCCGTACGCGAACGTCGAGGCTGACAGTTTCGCTCCGTCTTCGGACAAAGTGAGCTGGCCGCAAGGCACCCACTCCGTGTCCAGATAGATGAAGACAAACAGCTTCTGTTCCGTTGCGGTCATGTTCAGAAGTCAATCTCTTCGAGTTCACGCTTTGACAGCTCTCGCGCCCGGCGCCGCTGTTCCTTCGCACTGAGAGCGGCTAAGGCAGGATCCGTCTCGGACAAGAGTTCCAACAGGGTTTTGCCCGGCACGATGGCTTCCAGATAGCGCAGCACCTGACCCATCGCGATTCCGGGATCGCCTTTTTCCAGCCGATAGGCCGTATTGCGTGACAGGCCGGCGCGGAGGGCCGCTTGGTCCTGTTTCATACCACGAGCGATCCGTAAGCGCGCGAAGGTCGCGCCCAGCTTTTTCGCTTCGGCAGCTTGGCTTGAGTTCAGAAGTGCGGATTGGGTGACTTTCATACTCGTTTAAACAAGCGTTGATCGCCTAATACTCGATTAATCGAGCGTAGCATAAGACTACCGCTGATAAAAGACCATACAGAACTAATGCCTCTAAAATCGCTCTTTAAGACGATAATGCTTGATTAATCGATCATTACGAGCGTCGGCTAGCGTTCGCGTCGAGGGCGACGTGTGCGCTCCCGGCAGCGCCGTCTCCCGGCCCCTTGTCCGGGATCATTGGTACGGACCCGGTCATGTGATATGGGTCAACCAACTCGCACTCGACGCGTTTGATCACGCAAAAGGCCGCATGCGCTTCGGGAAAAACAGGCATCGCCAAACAGGGGAGGTGGGCATGTACGCCGCAGGGTCCGTCGTCATACTCGGTGCCGTCTTTCTGAGCCTTGGTGCTTGCAGCTCCGGCTCCTCGCCGGGTTCGAGCAGCGGCAGTTACAGTCTCGCAGCGGCGGCGGTAAACCCCGCCACGGTCAGCGCAGGAAGCGCATCCACCTCTACGATTACGCTGACGCCGGCTGGTGGCTATACGGGCGCGGTCACTCTGTCGTGCATGATCACAGGCGGCACTCCCGCTCCGACCTGCTCCTTCAGCCCGGCTTCCGTGATGATCAGCAGTGCCGCCGCGGTCAACGCCACACTGACCGTGACAACGACGGCGGCCACGCCCGGCGGCATCTACACCATCACGGTCGCCGGAGCGGACGCCAACGGCAAGTCTTCCAGCAATGGCGCGCAGGCTTTGAGTCTGACCACAGCGGCGGTCTTTCAGCATATCGTGATTATTTTTCAGGAGAATCGCACGCCGGATAATCTGTTTCAGGATCCTGTCCTGATCGCGCGCGGCGCCGACATCGCCACCAGCGGCTTGAATTCGCTGGGCCAGACTATCGCCCTCAGTCCGATCGATCTGGGAACCACGGGTGCCAACCCGCAGAATTACGACCTCAGTCACGCGAACGCGGCATTTGTTTCCATGTACCACGGCGGCAAGATGGATGGCGCGAATCTGATTCCTTGCACTCCCGCCGCGGCCTGTCCTCCCAACGCGAATCCCAATCCACAATACAGGTACGTCAAACAATCCGACGTCCAACCCTATTTCGCGTTGGCCGAGCAGTACACCTTCGGCGACCGCATGTTTCAAACCAATCAAGGCCCGAGTTTTCCCGCGCATCAGTTCATCATCTCCGGCACGTCGGCTCCCACCGCGACCAGCGTCTTGTTCGCCGCCGAAAATCCCAATAAGAGTCCGGCCGGATGTCTCGCGCCGCTCACGGAGACGGTGGCGATGATTGATCCCATCGGCAGCGAAACCAACGCTCCGCCGCAATATCCTTGCTTTGAGCATCCCACGCTCACCGACCTGCTCGACACCAAGAGCGTGACCTGGCGTTACTACGCCCCGTCCGCCGGTTCAATCTGGACTGGGCCTGATGCCATTAGTCATATCTGCCAGCCCCAAACCATCAACGGCGCACTCACCTGCACCGGCCCGGGTTGGACCGGCAACGTCGTCATCCCGCAGTCACAGGTCCTCTCGGATATCGCCAACGGGCAACTCGCTCAAGTCACCTGGATCATTCCGAGCGGGACCAATTCCGATCACGCTCTCTCCAACGACGGCAGCGGGCCATCCTGGGTGGCTTCGATCGTGAACTCGATTGGCAACAGCCCGTATTGGGCCAACACCGCAATCATCATTACCTGGGACGATTGGGGAGGGTGGTACGACCACGTTGCGCCCAAGGTCGTCAATGATGGTGTGAGTTGGGGATCGGGATACGTGTACGGATTCCGCGTTCCATTGATCGTCGTATCGCCCTACGCGAAGCTCGCCTACATATCTCACACCACGCACGATTTCGGCAGCATCCTCAAATTCATCGAGACCACTTTCGGCCTGCCGTCGCTGGGCTATGCCGACGCAGCCGCAGCCGACGATCTTTCCGATTGCTTCGTCCTCACGCAATCGCCCAATACGTTTCACATGATCCCCGCGGCGCTCAATGCCGAGCACTTCATCAATGACAAGACACCGCCCACGGATCCCGACGACGACTAATTGATCGAGGTTCCGATTGGGGGTCGTGGGATAGCCGAATCGCCCAATCTGGGGATTCATTCGCGAAAATATGGGGATCTCGGCCGATGTCAGATTCGGCCCATCCACCTATCGTATCGATCACATGAACGCACATCGATTGCCGATTTTGACCCGCTGGAGGGGCGAATGAACGCCCAAATCAGTGGGCGGGTCGATCGCGACATTTTGGACAAAGTCGCGGCGGGTGATCGCGAGGCACTCCGAGAACTCTATCTGATCTATCACCGGCGGCTCTCCCGCTTTCTGACTCGTTTCATCCGGCGCCACGATCTGATCGAGGAGGTCATCAACGATACCTTGTGGGTGGTGTGGCGCAAGGCGAGCGAGTTCCGTGGTGACTCGCAGCTCTCGACTTGGATCATGGGGATCGCGTACCGCTGCGCGCTCCGGACGCTGCGTGGCCGTGGTGTCGATGCCGTGCCGATTGACAACGAGCTCTTGGCGGCGCCTGACGAACTCGAAGCCGCGGAGACCGGTGAATGGGTCTCGCTCGCAATGCAACAGCTGCCGACCGACCAGCGGTTGACGCTGGAGTTGGCCTACGGCCAGGGCCACTCCTGCGAGGAGATCGCACAGATCATGGATTGCCCCGTGAACACCGTGAAGTCCCGGATGTTCCAGGCGCGCAACAAGCTGCGCACGATCCTGCCGCGGCTCGCCGGAACGGCATGCCACCCCCACGAGCGACCGACAGCGGACGACGTCGGATAAATTTCCGCCGGGCGTCGAACCGAACCGGTCATGGGCGTCACTCATCCGACGCGAGACCTGGCTCGGCACCGGTGCGGTTCGCACCTTCGCAGAGCGTGACTGATCCGACTTGAAACATTGCCGACATCCGTCAGGGCACGTGTGTGCCTGACGGCCATCGGCGCCGAGAGCAAGATGCGAACATCGTACGATTGGTCCACCGCGCGCCCCAGTCGCTGGCAGGAATTTTTACGTCGTCAGTGTGCCCCGCTGGGAAGCCAATCGGCGGCGGTCTGGAAGCGCTCCAAATCACAACATCGCCTTGGCCTGCTAATGCCGGCCCTCGTGGGCTCTTCTCGGTCCCATATACCCGAATAGAAAGGCCGCCACTTTGCGGATCTGAATCTCCTCGGAGCCCTCGGTTATCCGGTATCGGCGGTGGTGGCGGTAGATGTGTTCGAACGGCTTGTGCCGCGAATAGCCCAGACCACCATGAATCTGCATCGCGCGATCGGCCGCTTCGCACACGAGCCGATTGGCCCAATAGTTACACATCGACACCTTGTCGGAGATTTCATGCTCGATGGCCTTATGGTCCATCCGATCCATTTCCCAGGCGGTCTTTTGGATCAGCAGACGCAACATTTGGGCTTGCGTCGAAAGCTCAACCAGCGGCCACTGAATGGCCTGGTTGTCCGCGAGCGGCTTGCCGAAAATCTTGCGCTCCTTCGCGTACTTCACGCTCTCTTCGATGCAGTACACCGCCGCACCGAGCGAGGAGGCAGCCTGCCGAATTCTATTTTGATGCACGAAGCTCTGGCCGACGCTTAAGCCTCGATCCACTTCGCCCCAATAGCTGTCCTCAGGCACCCAGACATTGGTAAAGCTCACGCGCGGATGGTCGGTCGGCATATTGAATGTCCACAACCATTCTTCGATCTTCACGCCGGCGGTATCGGTCGGGACCACAAAGCAGGTGATGCCCTTCGCGTCCCCATCGGCGCCCGACGTTCGTGCAAAAGTCATCACATGCGTGGCGACATGCATGCCCGTGGTCCACATTTTCTCGCCGTTGATGAGCCAGCCCGGCTGTCCGTCTCGCTCCTGCCTGATGGCGCGGGTTTCCATGAAGGTTGCATCCGATCCATGGTTTGGCTCGGTCAGGCCGAAGGCAGTGCGCATTTCTCCGCTGGTCAGTTTTTCGCCATAGAGCTCATATTGCCCCGGCGTCGCGAAGGCCTTGAACAGCATCACAAAGGGATTGTTGCCGACGATGGAATGCTCGTTCTGCAGATCGTTGTGCAGACCCAGACCCTTCGCGGCAAGATGTTCGCGAATGACCGCCATCCAGAGATTCGAGCCGCCACGGCCGCCGTATTCCTTGGGCCAAGCGAACCGCAAATGGCCGGCGGCGTCCGCTCGCTCGCGCGCCGCCTCGAGCAATGCTTCCCACTCCTTCCGCGGCCGGCCCTCATGATCCCAGTCGGTGCGCGCATGCTCGCGTCGGTGATCGAAGAACCGCTCGTTGTCGTCTCGTGCTTGCAGCGGCTTGATCTCCGCGTCGATGAAACGATCGAGTTCGGCAAGATAATCAACGAGCGCTTTCGGTAACTCAAAATCCATTTTACGCGTCCTAAGGGTTGGCAGGTCCATCGCGGTCGGCCAGCGCCGCGCGGTATCCGGAATAGGTGGGTTGATCGATGCTCAGTTTGGCCAAGGTTGTTGCCCACAGATGATCCCGGACTTCGGGAGACAAGATTGAGAGGGTGCCCCGATCGAGCGCCTCCGCGAAGGCGGCATTGAGTTCTGCCAAGGATCCGTCCCGTCCTAGGATTGCGCGCAGCCGCCCGGCCTCGAGCGAATTTTCCGGGGGCGCGATGGCGAGTTCTCGCGCCACCAGGTCGAGCACATTCGCGGCGACCCGAACTTGATAGGCGATATGCGCTTGCGCCTCCTCCGACCAGGTGCCGCGCAGGAACTCTGCCACGGTCTTGAGCATTTCGCCGGGAGTGGGTTGATCTTGCATTTTTTTAAGCCGCCAAGAGCCGTAGCAGGTCGATCTCGGTTTCCGATGCGCGCCGCGCAATCGCGGCGCGCTCCACCGTAGGGTCGGTGGTGCGGAAGACCCTGGTCATGGTCGCGCACATCACGCCCCATCGCAGGGTTCCGAATACCTCCCACCACTTGCACGATTCGATTCGGATCGACGCTCCACCGGCCTGGTATCCGGCAATCAGATCGGCAAGATCGCCAAAGCCTCCGACGACTTTGTCCATTCGGCCGAAGCGCCAGGAATTGACACAGAGCCAGCCGATGTCTTCCATGGGATCACCAATGTGCGCAAGTTCCCAGTCGAGCACGGCGCGTATCCCATCGGGGCCGATGATCAAATTGCCGTTGCGAAAATCACCGTGAACCACGCAGGGCCGCGCGGGCGGCGGCGGACAGGTCTGCCTTAACCAACGAAAGGCGCAAACGAACACCGGCCGTGGCCAATGGGTGGACCGATATTGATCTTCCCAGTATTGCAGCAACTCGCTTGGTGCGGACGAGCGCAGCGCGGGGAATTGAGCCGGATCGATGGAATGCACCTTGGCCAGGATCTCGCCACATCGACGGCTTAGCGTCTCCCGCGCCACGGCGAAGGTATTGGATTTGACGATCCGTCCACCCAGTGTTTCCCCTTCGACAAAATCCATGATGAATCCCGATCCCAGGCCATCGGACGGTGTTAGCACGTGTCTCACGTGAGGCACCGGCACATCGCGATCACGCGCCGCGGAGATGAGGCGCGCTTCAATGTCGCCGCTCGGTGCGCGGCGAAGAATCATCGGGGTACTCCCCGCGGCGGATACGGCCTCGAAGCGCCAGGTCTCCTGAGTCGCGCCGCCAGAGAGTCGCTGCAGGCCCTCAACCGCAGCGCCCGGGACGATCGTCGCGACCAGCTTGCGCAACCCGCCGGCGATCCCCACCTCATCGTTCATTAAAGTGTTCATTGCAGCCTTGAGCACGCAAGTGCCGGATTATAAAGGCCCCGGATACAAAGAAGCGCGTGACTCTGGTAGTCTTGGCGGATGGGTGCAAACTCAGGCGGGGTGAGCGAGCTGCAGGCGTTCCTGAACGTCCATCCCCGCCGCCTGTATCGACAGGGTGCGGCGGGTTCCATCCCCATTCGGGCGATTCGCGCCTCTCTCCAGCCGACCCGTGGCGAACCCCGGCCCGAGCTCCTCGAGGAACTCGTCGCTTCGATCAAGGCCACCGGCCTCATCCAGCCCCTCATCGTACGGCCGGTCCCCGGCTTCCCGCATCAGTTCGAGGTCGTGGCCGGCGAGCGCCGCCTGAGGGCCGCGCAGCTTGCGGGACTCGCGGAGGTCCCGGCGATCATTCGCGAGTTCAACGATCAGGAAGCGCTCGCGGTTTCGCTGATCGAGAACATCCAGCGCGAGGAGCTGAGCCCCGCGGACGAGGCGCGTGCTCTTAAAAGGCTGATCGAGGAATTCACGCTGACGCATGAGCAGGTCGCGCAGGCGATCGGACGTTCGCGCGCGGCGGTCACCAACCTGCTGCGGCTCCTCGACCTGCCCGCCGAGGTGACCACGATGATTGAATCCCGTGCGATCAGCATGGGACACGCGCGTGCTCTGCTCAGTCTCGAGGACGATACGGAGCGCGTGCGGCTCGCGCAGATGATCGCGACGCGTCAGTGGAGCGTACGGGAGACCGAGTCCCACGTGCGCAAGGCGACGCAGGTGCGCAGCGGGCGTGCGTCCGCCACGCCTCCGCTGCTCGAGGTCATCAGTGAGGTGATGCGCACCCCCGGCATGCGCGTCGAACTTCACCAGCGCGCCAACGGCACCGGCCGGATCGTGATCGAGTTCGACGATGCGCAGACGCGCGACGCTCTGCTCGAGCGGCTTGGCCCGCTCGAACGCTGATCGGCCCGCGCTAAATTATGGTCAAGGTACTTCGCGGAGTCGGTCCGAGTCATCCCCAAGTGGTGACCCTCATGGGTGCGACCGGCGATCTGTCGCGCCGTAAGCTGTTGCCGGGACTGTTTCATTTATCCAGCGCGGGCTTTATCCCCGATTGCAGGATCATCGGCGTCTCTCTCGAGAATTTGGATTCCGTCGCCTTTCGCGAGCAGGCGCGGCTCGCCGTTGCCGAATTCTCCACTCGCAAGGTGAACGACGCGGATTGGAATGCGTTTGCACAAAAGCTGAGCTACGTGCCGCTGACAGCCGGTCCTGCGGCTCTTAGGGCGGCAGTCGAGGAAGCGGAGCGGTCGTTGGGTCAAGAGAGCCATCGGCTTCACTACCTGAGCATTCCGCCGAGCGCAGCCCTCGCGGCGGTTCGGCTGCTGGGCGAGGCCGAGATTGTCGATCGATCGCGCGTGATCATGGAGAAGCCCTTCGGCACGGACCTCGCCAGCGCAGTCGTGCTCAACGCGAAGCTCCATGAGGTGTTTCGCGAGGATCAGATCTTCCGGATCGATCACTTTCTGGGCAAGGAGCCGGCGCAGAATATTCTGGCCTTCCGTTTCGCCAACGGGTTGTTCGAGCCGATCTGGAATCGGAATTTCGTATCGCACGTGCAAATCGACGTGCCTGAAACCTTGGGGCTGGGCAAGCGCTCGGGCTTCTACGAAGCGACCGGCGCCTATCGGGACATGATCGTCACGCACTTGTTTCAGATTCTCGGTTTCATGGCGATGGAGCCGCCGACCGCATTGGAGCCGGCGGCCATCAGTGAAGAGAAGAACAAAGTGTTTCGCAGCATGCTGCCGATCAAACCGGAAGACGTCGTTCGCGGGCAGTACACCGGCTACAAGTCGGAGGAGGGTGTCGCGTCCGACTCGGATACCGAGACCTTCATTGCCTTGAAATGCACCATCGACAATTGGCGCTGGGCCGGTGTGCCGTTTTTTCTGCGCACCGGCAAGCGCCTGGCGGAAGGGCAGCGAATCATTTCGATCGCCTTTCGGGAACCGCCCAAGAGCATGTTCCCCGCCGGCTCAGGAATCGGCGAGCAAGGCCCCGACCATTTGACCTTTGATTTGGCGGATGCCGCGAAATTATCGCTGTCGTTCTACGGCAAGCGTCCCGGCCCCGGCATGCGCTTGGACAAACTCAGTCTGCAGTTCGCCATGCATGACACCACTCACATCGGCGATGTGCTGGAAGCCTATGAACGCCTGGTCCTCGATGCCATGCGCGGCGATCGGACCCTTTTCACGACAGCGGACGGCATCGAGCGGCTGTGGGAAGTCTCGTCGGCGTTGCTCGAGGCGCCCCCGCCGGTGCGCAGCTATGCCCCGGGATCATGGGGGCCGAATGCGATTCACCAGCTCATCGCCCCCTTTGCATGGCGGCTGCCCTTCGAGCGGGCCTGGCGCGCGCCCGATGCGACGAGTAGCTAGTCAGGCGATGGCCGCGCACATCCTGCAATCAGTGGAACTTTGAGCCCGAACTGAACGTCCAAAGATCCCGCGCCAGGCGTCCGCCTGCCCGTTGCCGCTTTTGATCCCGTGTATGGAGACTTGAATGACTTATTCCGCTTCTCGGCTGTCGTCGGCGCGTACCCTGATTCTGGGTCTGTCAGGACTGGCGAGCGCAGCCGCTTTCGCGGCCGCGCCCAAGACCCCGGCAGGACCCAGGACTCCGGTCAGCGCGCAACAAATCCGCAGCATCGAAGGAGTCACCGAGTACCGCTTGCCGAACGGCCTGCAGGTTCTGTTGTACCCGGACCCAGCCGGCAGCACGGTCAGCATCAATGTCACCTACAAAGTGGGTTCCCGGCACGAAAGCTACGGCGAGACAGGCATGGCGCACCTGTTGGAGCACATGAATTTCAAGGGCACGCCGTCGCACCCAAAGATCATGGATGAATTGAGCAGTCGCGGGGCGAATGCCAACGCGACGACGGCCTACGACCGGACCAACTATTTCGAAACGCTTCCGGCGACCACGGCGAATCTGGAATGGGCATTGGGCTTGGAGGCCGATCGCATGACCCATTCCTTCATTGCGAAGAAAGACCTCGACACGGAAATGACGGTGGTGCGCAACGAGTTCGAAGCCGGCGAGAACAGTCCTGCGCGCGTGCTGCACGATCGCGTTCTGGAAACCGCTTATCTGTGGCACAACTACGGTCATCCGACCATCGGCGCGCGCGCGGATATCGAGGGTGTACCGATTGAGCGGTTGCAGAAGTTCTACCACACCTACTATCAGCCGGATAACGCGACGTTGATTGTGGCCGGCAAGTTCGACCCACAGGCGACGCTTGCCTACATCACGAAAGTGTTCGGCGCCATTCCGAAGCCGACCCGAGTCCTGCCAAATTTTTACACGGCGGAACCGCCTCAGGATGGCATGCGGGAAGTCACGCTCAGGCGCACGGGCAGCCAGCAGGTGCTCGAAGAAGCCTTTCACGTGCCGGCCGATGCGCATCCCGACAGCGTCTCTTTGAGCCTGCTGACCTCACTCCTGAACGAAAGGCCGGCGGGGCTTCTCTACAAGCGCCTGGTCGAGACCAAGCTCGCCGTGTCGGCATCGGTCGATTTGGAGGCGCTTTACGATCCGGGATTTTTGATGATCTCGGTGACGCTGCCGAAGGATGGCGATCTCGCGGCGGTTCGCCGCGAACTCAACGCCATCCTGCAAACCGTTCGCGGCCAGGATTTTTCGCAAGAGGAACTTGAACGAGTTCGAAATGATCAATTGAACGGCTACGAGCGGCTCTTGAACTCTTCTCCCGACGTGGCGAGCAACTTGAGCGAAAATGCCGCGGTGGGAGACTGGCGTCTGCTCTTCTGGGATCGCGACCTGCTCAAGAATGTCACCGTGGCGGACGTGAAGCGTGTCGCCAACACCTACCTGATTGATTCCAATCTCACCGTCGGTACCTTCATACCGGATGACCAGCCGCTGCGCGCCGTCATCACACCGGCGCCCAAACTCGACGCATTGTTGGCCGGCTACACCGGTCAGGCCGCGATGGCCGAGGGCGAGCATTTTGTCGCGACGCCTCAAAACATCGAGGCGCGCGTCATGCGAGGCGCGGCGGGCCCGATCAAGACGGCGTATCTGATCAAGAAATCGAAGGGCGATCGCGTCACCGGCGTCATGGACCTGCACTTCGGCAGCGTCGAGTCGCTTAAAAACAAGGCGGAAATCGGCCAATTCACCGCAAGCCTGCTGATGCGCGGCACGCAATTGCACACGCGGCAGCAGATTCAGGACGAGCTTACCCGGCTGAGGGCGACGCTCCGAATCAACGGCGGCGCGCCCGGCGTGAGTGTTTCATTCGAGACGCCCCAGTCCAATCTAAGCCAGACCTTAAAGCTCATTGCCGAGATCTTGAAGAAACCTGTGCTCCCGGCTGAGGATCTCGATGAACTCAAGCGCGAAACCTTGTCGCGTATCGACGCGTCCCGCACCGACCCCCAGCCCATCGCCAGTCTGGCCCTGCGCCGCTCGCTGTCGCCGTACCAACCCGGAGACTTCCGTTATGCGCCGACGCTCGATGAACGAGCCGCCGCGGTCAAGGCGGTTTCGATCAGCGATATCCAATCTTTCTACCGGCAATTCTACGGTGCGAGCAACGCTGAATTTGCGCTCGTGGGCAGCTTCGATGGCCCCGCCGTGACCAAGGAACTGACGGAGCTGCTGGGTGAATGGAAGAGTCCGAGTCCATATGAGCGGCCTGTCGGGATCTACAAATTGACGGCGGCCGATTCCAAGATCTTCGCCACCCCCGACAAACCCAACGCCGTGTATTCGCTCGCCGGCCTTCTGAAAATTCGCGACGACGATGCGCAGTATCCTGCTCTGAGCATTGGCAACGAAATCCTCGGCGGCGGCGTGCTGAATTCGCGGCTCGCGACGCGCATTCGCCAGAAAGACGGTTTGAGCTACGGCGTCGGCTCGCAGCTGCGCGCGGATTCCCTCGATCCGGTGGGATCTTTCTCGGTCTTCGCCATCAGTGCGCCGCAAAACACCGCGAAAGTCGAGAGCGATGCGAAGGAAGAAATGGCCAAAGTTCTCGCGGAAGGCTTCACCGCGGAGGAGGTCACCGCGGCAAAATCCGGCATCCTGTCCGCGATGACCATCAACCGCTCCACCGACGCCGCGCTCGCCAGTGAACTCGCCGGGCACCTGTACCTGGGCCGCGATTTCAATTGGGACGGTAGCTTCGAGAAGGCCATTGACGCCGCGACCCCCGAAGCCATCCACCAGGCCATGCAACACTTCATTGTCCCGGCCCAGCTGGTGACCGTGAAAGCAGGTGACTTCAAGTAGGCTCGCCTGGCGCAAAGTAGGCCTCTCCGAGCCCATCGACGCATCGCAGCAGCCGGTTCCGCGCATGGCGCCCAGGCAGCTGCCTTGACAATTGTTGCCCAGGCATCTATATTGGCTCCCGTGAGTCAATGATGAACGACATCTACGATCCGAAGTCCCTGGACATCCAGACGAGCTTGGGTCCCTTGGTGGGCCAGGTGCGCATGGCCGTTCTCAAAGGCGTCGATCAGGAGTTTCTGCTCGACAAGGAATTGGCGGCTCTCGAAATCACCGCGGCGCAGTTCGTCATTCTGGCGAATCTGCTTAAGGGACACGCGAAGTCGGCGTGCGAATTGTGCCGACACCTGGACTACGATCGCGGCGCCATGAGCCGCATGATCGATCGGCTCGAAGCCAAGAAGCTGCTGCGCCGGGTTGCCCTGGCGCACACGCGTCGCGAACAGTCGCTCGAGGTGACGGCGGAAGGAAAGGCGGCGTTTCCCAAGATGCAAGCCTGTCTGGCGAAGGTGCTCAATAAAATGTTGAGCGGCGTTACGAAGGCGCAGGTCCGCGAAGTGGAACGAACCTTGAAACAAATGCTGGCCAACAGCTAGCGTTTTTTTGAGTTGAAAGTTGCCCAGGCATGTGTTGCAGAGGCATATGTTGCTAAGGCAGCTGAAGCGAAGGAGAAGGGTATGAAGGAAATATTGGAATCCGTAGCCGCGAGGGCGGCGAATGGTTGGCAGCGCGCCGGCTCGAAGTTCGACTTCGAGGTGTTTGCAATGCCGGGTGGCAGCGTGATGGCGCCGGCACTCTGGGTCTACTCAGTCGCGGTGAGCCTGCTGAGAGACTCCCGTCAGCATTCTTGATACCCATGACGATCATCGATGCGCTCATGTTTCTGGTGATCCTGGCCGGTTTCGGTCTATGTCTGGCAATTGGGGTCAATGTCAATGCCATTCGCGATGCCAGGCGCCAGCGCTGACCCGCAGCGCTTAGCTCTTTCAAGTGCCAAGCGGCCGATCGGCCGCGCGGTTTGATGCCTCCCGGGAATGTACTCATATTTTTTTGGTCTTGGGCGTTGCGGTTCCGCAGGCCAGTTTCTCGATAAGTATTTGATTTTTATAGCAGTCAGCGATTTGACAGCCCGATGATTTCGTGGATAATAGCTGCCAAAGCAGTAATTGCCGAGGCACTAAATGTCCAAGCAGCATTATCACGCGTCGACATATAAGGCGCAGATCGGCGTCGGGTACCTGGTGAAACGGGCGCACTCCCTGATGCTCGACATCCTCGAGCCGGTGATCGAGCAGCGTGGCTTCAGTTTTATCCAGTACGTCGTGCTGACCTCCCTGCGCGATGGAATCGCGGTGAATCCGAAGGCGATCTGCGTCCAATATCGCCACGACAGCGGCGCGCTCACGCGCGTCATCGACCAGCTGGCCGAGCGCGGCCTGTTGGAACGGGTACGACGCGATCGGGATCGGCGCAAGGTGGAATTGCAGCTGACGCCGGCCGGCCGCGAGACGATTGAGTCTCTCGTTCCGCTCGTCGTCGACAAACTCAACGAGGTCCTGGGTGATTTCGACGGGGCTGAGTTTCAGGAATTGCTGCGTTTGCTGATGAAGCTCAACACCACGCTGCTCACCCATGTCGATGCGAACGTCGCAGCCGATCCGAACGTCGTGGCCGCGGAGGCGTAGAAAGCCGTGTCCTTCAAAAGCGCACTATTGCTTCTCAGCGTTCTTTTGGTGGGATGCGTGACGCCGCCGAAGGAGTCCGTGCGTCCTGACACACTGAAAAACACCCGTGTGGGACTGACCGGCGCGGCCGTGGAACCCATTCCCGACGGCTGGTGGAAATCCTTCGACGATCAGCAGTTGGACGGATTGATTCGCGCGGGTCTCAAGGACAGTCCGACGCTCGCCGAAGCGCAGGCGCGCGTAGCAGACGCCTTGGCCCGTTCGCAAATCGCCCGATCCAAGTTGCTGCCGTCCGCGAACCTGGATGCGAGCGTGCTATATCAGCGCGCTCCGGAGAATTACATCGTTCCACCGCCGCTTGCCGGGCACACGTCCTGGGAAGGGCAGGCCGGCGCGTCCTTGAGCTGGGATCTGGACTTCTTCGGAAGGCAGGCCAATGCGGTGCGTCGCGCCCAGGCGCTGACCCGGTCTGCGGCGCTGGATGTGGAGAACGCGAGGCTGATGCTGGGAACGGCCATCGCACAAGCCTATATCGAGTTGTATCGCGAAAATGCCTTGGCGGACATCGCGGAGCGCTCGGCTGCGCAGCGCGAAAATATCGTCGCCATCACACGCCGCCGCGTGGCCGCGGGCGTCGACACACAGTTGGAATTGCGGCAGGCCGAAGGCCAACTGCCGCAGGCGCACGTGGCGCGCGATCAGGCGCAGGCCGCTGCGGATCTGGCCGTGCACGAGCTCGCCGCACTGACCGGACAGGGTGCGGATGCGTACGCGTCGGTTCATCGGCCGGTGTTGAATCTCGATGCGGCTCTGCCGGTGCCGACGGCTCTGCCCATCAACCTGCTGGCGCGGCGGCCGGATGTGCTCTCTGCACGATTGAGCATCGAGGCGGCCGACTCGCAGCGGCTCTCCGATCGCGCCGCGTTCTATCCCGACATCAATTTAAAGGCGCTGGCCGGCATCGGCGCGTTTGGTTTGAATAACCTGGTGCAGTGGAGCGCCCGCGGCTATGGCGCGGGGCCGCTGATTTCGCTGCCCCTCTTCGATGGCGGGCGCCTGCGCGCTCAGTACCGGAGCAGCGAGGCACAGTTGGACGCTGCGATTGATACCTATAACGACACCGTGCTGCGCGCCGTGCAGCAAACGGCCGATCAGCTCACGCGCATCGACGCGCTGGCGCGCGAACGCGTCGAACAGCAACAGACCTTGGAGGCCAACGAAGCGGCCTACAAGCTGGCCGAGGAGCGCTACCGCGCCGGCCTCGCCAGTTATCTCTCCGTCCTCAATGCCGAAACCCAGGTGCTCACCGCGCGCCAAACGATGGTCGACATCGTCGCGGATCAAGCCGTCGCGCGGGTGACGCTGCTCTCCGCCATCGGCGGCAGTTTCGATGCACGCGCATTGGGTTTGGGCACGGCATCTTCTTCCGATCAAGTTTTGACGCGGGTAACGCCATGAACACGACAGACAAGAACGAGACCTCTCCATCAGCCACCGCACCGGTCGCGCCGGCTGCGGCCGCCGCTGCGCCTGCATCGCCCCCCGGCGCTGCCCCCGGGCGCGCGCGGCGTTTGGGATTGATCGGCTTGGGCGCGGTGGTCCTGTTGAGCGGCCTTCTCTATGGCGGCTATTGGTTCTTTGACGCCCGGTATTTTGAAAGCACCGATGATGGCTACGTGAACGGCGATGTCGTGCAAGTGACCAGCGAAGTCCCGGGCACCGTGCTCTCGCTCAACGTCGACGACACGCAGTTCGTCGAGGCCGGCCAGCCGCTGCTGCGGCTCGATCCGGCGGATGCGAAAATAGCCGAAGAGAACGCCGAAGCGGATCTCGCCCGCGCGGTGCGCCAGGTGCGCGGGCTGTTCGCGCAGGGCCAGGAATTGCGCGCGCAGATCGAGCAGCGCGAGCAAGCCGCGCGCACGGCCGACGATGATCTGCAGCGGCGTGGCACCTTGATCGCGGACGGCGCCATTTCGGCCGAGGAACTCTCCCACGCACGCGATGCGGTCACGACGACCCGCGCCAATGTGGCGGCGGCGCGCGAGCAATTGAGCCAGACCGTGGCACAGATCGACGGCACCACCATCGCGAATCATCCGCAAGTATTGGCGGCGGCGGCCGCGGTGCGCAACGCCGCGCTCGCCCTGCATCGCACCGACTTGGTCTCGCCCGTGAGCGGCGTCGTCGCCAAACGTTCGGTGCAGGTCGGCCAGCGCGTCGCGGCCGGCTCGCCGTTGCTGGCCGTGGTGCCGCTCGAGAACGTCTGGGTGGATGCGAACTTCAAAGAGGTACAGCTCGACCGCATGCGCGCCGGCCAACCGGTCACGGTGCGAACCGATCTGTACGGACACCAGGTCACTTATCACGGACACGTGGCGGGCATCGCCGCCGGCAGCGGCAATGCCTTCGCGCTGTTGCCGTCGCAGAATGCCTCCGGCAATTGGATCAAGATCGTGCAGCGTGTGCCGGTGCGCATCCTCTTGGATCCCAATGAACTCAAGGCGCATCCGCTGCGCATCGGACTCTCGACCACCGTGCGCGTCGACTTGCACAACGCGTCGGGGCCGCTCTTGTCGACCGCCGTGCGCAATGTGCCGTTGCCGAAGCAGACGAGCGCCGGCGACGACCCGGGCGTAAATACACTGATCGCTTCCATCATCGCTGACAATGCCGGACCGCATGCGCAAGAACCGGCGAAGCTCAGCCGCAACAAAGCGCGCCCCCGAGAGGGCGTGACCATGTTGGCCGCCCGCCCGTGAGCGCAAATGCCGCCACCATTGGCGCCCCGCCGGCGCTGATCGGCGGTCGCAAGGCCATCACCGCGGTGGCTCTCGCGTTGGGGACGTTTATGCAGGTCCTCGATACGTCCATCGCGAATGTGTCCATTCCCACCATCGCCGGCAACTTGGGCGTCAGCACCGATCAAGGAACCTGGGTGATCACCTCATTTGCGGTGGCCAACGGCGTGTCCGTGCCGTTGACCGGATGGCTCATGCAACGCTTCGGCGTGGTGCGCACCTTCGTGGTCTCGGTGGTGCTCTTTACCCTGGCATCGTTGCTGTGCGGGCTCGCCTGGAGCCTGCCGTCGCTGATCGCTTTTCGCGTGCTACAGGGCGCGGTCTCGGGACCCATGATCCCCGGCAGTCAGGCGCTGCTCATCAATGTGTTCGGGCCCCATAAGCGCACCTTGGCCTTGACCATCTGGTCGATCACCACCTTGGTCGCCCCGATCGCCGGTCCCTTGCTCGGCGGCTATATTTCCGACAACTACGTCTGGCCGTGGATTTTCCTCATCAATGTCCCCGTCGGCGTGTTTTGCGCCTGGATGTGCTGGAATAATTTGCAGTCGCATGAGACCCCGACGCGGAAAATTCCCATCGACCGCATCGGCCTGGCGTTGCTCTTCGTGTGGGTCGGCGCGTTGCAGATCATGCTCGACAAGGGCAAGGATCTGGACTGGTTCAATTCGCCGCTCATCGTGGCGCTGCTCATCGTCACGGTGGTGGGTTTCGTGGCCTGGCTCATCTGGGAACTGACCGAACAGCATCCCATCGTTGACTTGAGCCTGTTCAAGTCGCGCAACTTCGCGCTCGGCACGCTCGCTAGTTGTCTGGGGTATGCCGTATTTTTCGGCAACGTCGTGCTGATGCCGTTGTGGCTGCAAAGCAATTTAGGCTACACCGCCACCTGGGCCGGCCTCGTGTCCGCGCCCAGCGGCATCACCGCCATCCTTACCTCGATGCTGATGAGCCAGTTGATGCGCCGCTTCGACCCGCGCAAGCTCGCGGCGAGTTCCTTCGCCTTGTTCGCGATTTCTTACTTCATGCGCGCGCAGCTCACGGCCGATTCCAGCTATCTGGTGTTCGTGGCGCCGCAGCTGGTGCAGGGCCTCGCGATGGGCATGTTCTTCGTCGCCATGCTCTCCGTGCAATTCGATCGTTTGCCTCAGCACAAGGTGCCATCGGCCTCGGGTCTGTCGAATTTTCTGCGCATCACCGCGGCCGGTTTCGCCACCTCGCTCATCACCACCTTCTGGGACCGGCGCGAGGCGCTGCACCAGTCCCAGTTGGCCGACGTCGTGACGCAGTACGCGCCGGCCTACCAAGATACGTTGACGCGGCTGCATCAGCTGGGGTTGGGCGATCAGGTTGCCGCCGGTGCCATGACGCAGGCCATGATCGGTCAAAGTTATCTCTTATCGTCGCTCGACCTGTTCTATGCTTCGGCATGGCTCAGTGTGCTGATGATCCCTCTGTGCTTCTTGGTCCGCCGTCCCGTCGTCGCCGGTGCTGTGGCGGTGGCCGCCGAGTAGCGTGATGAGTTTCGATTGGCGCGCCGGCTATCCCTCAGTTCGATTGCCGGTCTTCGCGCGCAACATCGTATCCACCTCTCATCCCCTGGCCGCGCAAGCCGGCCTGTCGCTGCTGCAACGAGGCGGCAACGCCGTGGACGCCGCCATCGGTGCTGCCGCCGCCATGACCGTGCTGGAACCCTGCAGCAACGGCTTGGGGTCCGACGCCTTTTGCATTTTATGGGATGGTCAAAAACTGCACGGCCTCAATGCCTCCGGACCGGCGCCGGCGGCGTGGACACCGGATTATTTTCATCAAAAATATGGCGACGCCGCACTTAAGCCGCCGATGCGCGGCTGGGACTCGGTGACGGTGCCCGGCGCGGTCGCGGCCTGGGTCGAATTGTCCCGGCGCTTCGGCAAGCTGAGCTTTGGCGACCTGCTGCGCCCAGCCATTGAGATTGCCGAACGCGGTTACGCGGTCCCGGTGGTGGTGCAAGAGAAGTGGGCCGCGGCGGTCCCGGATCTGAAAGACCTTCCGGGGTTTGCGGAAGTCTTCATGCCGGTCGGCCGCGCGCCGCATGTGGGCGAACGTTTTGCGTTTCCGGGTGCGGCGCGCGCGTTGACGAGGATCGCGGTGACGCAGGGCACAGCTTTTTACGGCGGCGAAATCGCCGCCGCGGCTGCGGCGCATGCGGCAAAACACGGCGGGGCGATGCGCGTCGCGGATTTCGAAGCGTTCTCGCCCGAATGGGTCGAGCCCATCGGCATCGATGCCTATGGCTACACGCTGCACCAGATGCCGCCGAACGGTCAGGGGATCGCGGCGCTGATTGCGCTCGGTATCCTGCAGCATGTGGATGTTGCGGCTCATGCCGTGGACAGCGCGGCCGCCCAGCATTTGCAAATCGAAGCGATGAAGCTGGGATTTGCCGACACCTACGCCTACGTGGCCGACCCGGTCGGCATGCGCCGCTCGGTGCAGGAGATGCTCGATCCGCAGTATCTTAAAGCGCGTGCCGCGCTCATCGATCCGAAACGCGCACAGGTGTTCGGCGCGGGTCATCAGGATACGGGCGGCACGATTTATCTTACTGCCGCGGACGAACGCGGCATGATGGTCAGCTTCATTCAGAGCAACTACATGGGCTTCGGCTCAGGCGTGGTGCTGCCGGAGTGGGGACTGTCGCTGCAGAATCGCGGGCACGCCTTCTCGCTCGACCCCGCAAGCCCTAATTGTGTCGCGCCGCGCAAGCGGCCGTTTCACACCATCATCCCCGGTTTCCTTACGAGGGACGGCTTGCCGCAGATGAGCTTCGGCGTGATGGGCGCGAATATGCAGCCGCAGGGACATCTTCAGACCTTGCTGCGCATGCTGGTGTACCGGCAGAACCCGCAGGCGGCCTGCGACGCGCCGCGGTGGCGGTTCAATCAAGGCCTTGGCATAAACGTCGAGGCGACGATGCCGGGCGCGACCACGCTTGAATTGCGTGAGCTGGGTCATCAGATCGAAGTCATTCACGACAGCTATCAGGATTTCGGCGCCGGTCAATTCATCTGGCGCTTGGGAGACCCGGCCGTGGAAGGATATGTGGCCGCCAGCGATCCGCGGCGCGACGGACAAGCGGCCGCGTATTAGAATGAACGCCCGCGTTGACGCAACGTCAGCGCACCTAATTGCCAAGGGGGATTGCCAATGAAGTCCAAGGGCCCGCGGTCTTTCATCTTTGCCTCGATCTGCAGTTTGACCGGCTTAGGGTTGTGGACCGCCGAGGCTCAAGCGGGTCCTGCTCCCTGCAGCCTGCTGACCTCCGCAGAGGTCAGCGCCGCTGTCGGTACAAACGTCGGCGCGGCGCAGCCGATCGCCACGACAGGTTGCTCATGGACCGCCCCGCACGTCATCGTCTCCGTGTCGCTGTGGGATGCGAACGATTGGAGCAAGATGAAGACGCCTCTCGCCGGGACGAGTAAGACGTCGGTTGCAGGGCTCGGCGACGACGCATTTTTCACGACGCTGGGATCCGCCGACAAGCAATTTGCAACGCTGACCGTCAAGAAGGGCAGCACGGCATACGTGATCAAGGTGTACGGCGGCAACGCGGCCGACCAGATGGCCAAGGAAAAGACGCTCGCAGCAAACGTGCTGGCGAAATTGTGATAGGGCCGGAAAGTCGCGATGCCGGCGATGACCCCAGCTCTTCCGAGCGCAGGGCCATATTGAAAATAGCCGGCCTGGCAGCGCTGGGCTTCAGCCATCCGGTTTTTGCGCAGGGCTTGTGCCGTGACGGCTACGAACAGGGCCGTTGTCCGCTGAGCCGTGAAATTGCCACAAAGGCGATTGAGCCGCTCTTTGCGCCGACGGGCTGGAAAACCACGGCACTCGAAAGCATCACATTTGAGATGGAAAATTATGGGAAGGAGGCGGCATTCTATGTCGCCCTGCTCGGTTGGAAACTGCGCAGCGATGATGGCAGGCAGGCCGTGCTCGATATCGGTGATTGGGGCTCGGTGGTTTTCCGGCAGGTATCACGAGGCAGCTACAGCGTGGCGCCGCCGGAAGGCCGAAAAATTGTCGTCACCGGCTTCGCATTCGTCATCGAACCCTGGAACGCGCGGCAAGTAGCCGCTGAGCTGGAAAAGCGCGGCCTGAATCCCACCGCTGACAATCGTGGAAAGTTTGAGAGCTTTCATGTCAAAGATCCGGATGGATGGGGTGTGCAGATCTGCAATGGCTTCGGGCTTGCCGGATCCCGCGGCACAGCCAATAGCGCCGCCCTCGCCGAACCGCTTCCCTTCACTCCCACCGGCTGGCACACGGTGTGGCTCGATCATGTGTCGTTTCGCGTGAACAACTACAAAAAGAGCGCATCGTTTTACGCGAATCTCTTGGGCTGGACGCCCTCGTACGATGAAGGCTCGCAAAACGAACTGCTCATCGGAGAGGTCGGCGACATACTCGTGCGCGGCGGCAATCCCTTCCTATCGAGTGCCCCGACCCAACATGGTGCGTATCTTGATCACATCTCTTTCGGCATTGCGCCCTGGGATGTCGATGCCGTTAGAGCGGCCCTGCTGGCGCGAGGCTTGCCCGCGGCGGCGGATACCTCGAGCGCGCATGCGGGCCCCGAGGGTAAGTATGTGAAGGATGATATTCATCAAGCTGCCTTTCAGAGCTATCACACCGTGACGCCCAGCGGCTTTGACCTGCAGATCAGCTGGATGACCAAGGACAAACGCTTGGCTCTCGCCACCGCGGTCAAGCCGAAGGCGTTGCTGCCCGCGGAATGACTGTCGCCAAAGTCTAAATAGGCGTCGCATTTGAGCCCAACGCGTTACTGAGCCCCGCGCGTCACCGAGCCCCGCGCGTCACCACTCTCAACCGTGGTGATGCATGTCGGCAATACAACATGCACCGGCACGCCGGCTCGTGCGGGATTCCCTCATGTATCCGCAATCAAGCTTTGAAACCTCTCTGGTGCAAAGGCTTTCATATATCAAGACTCGATGGCCTCTGCGACCGGAGCGCAGTTACCCGTCGACCGGAGCGTGGTTGCATATCGCGTACTTCGGTTCTAGACTCAAGCGAGACAGAAAAAAATTGCCATCGATTGGCAAGGGATGAACAAGACGATTTCATGCGGGCGCTCAGCGCCTGGACAGGCGTGCGCTTGCGCCGCGTGGGTTCGGATTGTGAGGAGGTAGTCGATGATCGTAGGGATACACCGGCGTGCCCATCGAGGGCCCGAGCGCTCGTCTCGGCTCTGCAGCCAAACTTTAGTTCCAGCGCTATCAGGCGAGAACGCTAAAAAATCACTTGGGAGATCTTGCATGAAAATTCTAGGAATCGTTGGAAGTGCGGCGGTCCTCGCCGTCACGCTGAACGTCGCCGGTCCGAATGTCGCTGTTGCGCAAACCACCGCAGCCGATACCGGCAACGCGGTTTCAGCGAATGAACTCACCGAGGTGATCGTCACGGGAACTCGGCGTCTGGACCGCACCGTCGCGGAATCCTCGGCGCCGATCGATGTGATCACCGGCACGGAGCTGGCGACCTATCCTGCGGCAAGCATGCTCGATACGTTGTCGAATCTGGTGCCCTCCTTCATCGTGGGACAGAACTCCATTTCCGATGCATCCAGCTTCGTGCGTTCCCCATCCTTGCGCGGCCTGCCGGCGGATGAAATGCTGGTCATGCTCAATGGCAAACGCATGAACCGCTCGGCGCTCGTGCAGGTCTACCAGGGCGGCGAGACGGAATTGGCCTTCGGCTCGCAAGGCCCGGATCTGAATTCGATCCCGTCAATCGCGGTCAAGTCGCTGGAAATTCTGCGCGACGGCGCTTCGGCGCAGTACGGCTCGGACGCCATCGCGGGCGTGCTCAACTATCAGTTTCGAAACAGTCCCAGCGGCATTCAGATCGACGGGCGCTACGGTGAATACTTTCCGACCGGTTTCCCGCGCGACGGAGGCGACGGGCTGCTGGCAGCGAATGTGGGCTTGCCCTTGGGCAGTCAGGGCTTTGTGAACTTGAGCGCAGAATGGGCCAAGAGCGAACAGACCATTCGCAACCCGACGCGCCCATCGGCGCTGGCTTTCGCGCAGACCTTTCCCGCTCTCGCGCCGCAATTGCCGAATTATCCGGGTCCGGTGCAGCAATGGGGCACGCCGCCGTCCGACAGCGTCAAGACCTTCTTGAATTCCGGCATCAAGCTCGACAACGGCGATCAAGTGTACTTCTTCGCCAACTACGCCAATATTCAAATGAACGAGAGCTTCAATTATCGCTTGCCGAAGACTGTCACCGACGCAGACGGCAACGTTTGGGGCAACCATCCCGCCTTCAACAACATCTTTTTGGATCCGTGTACCCCAACGCTTACCGGTTGTCCAACCGGCGGCTACATCAATGACTCGCACACCTTCAATTTCAGCTCGGTGTATCCGGCGGGTTTCACGCCGCGCTTCTTCGACGTCACGCAGCAGTTCTTCGGTGCGGTGGGTTACAAAGGCACGAACCGTTGGGGCATCAATTACGACGTGTCGGGCACGACCGCGCAAAACTCGGTGGCGCTGTCCTTGAGGACCTCGATCAACCCCTCATTGGGACCGCAATCGCCCACCAGTTTCTATGACGGCAAGTTCATTCAAAAGGAAAACAACTTCAATCTCGACCTGAGTTATCCGTGGCAGGTCCCGGGGCTGGCGAGTCCGATTTCAATCGCGGGCGGCATGGAATGGCGTGACGAGAACTATCAGCAGCTGCTCGGCGACGCGGCCTCCTACGCGGCCGGGCCGTATGCGTCGCAGCCGCTCTATAATTGCGTGGCCGGCGTGTGCAGCGCAGCTCTCGATGCCAAGGGCAACCAGATCACGGCGACCCAGTCCACGGCCTCCAACGGCTATGGCGGCATTTCCGCCCCGGTTGACGCCTCGCAGGTCAGCTACGCCGGCTATCTGGATGTCGAGGCGGATGTGATCAAGGATCTTACCCTCGGGCTCGCGGGACGCTTCGAGCACTACGCCTCCTTCGGCAACACCACGCTCGGCAAAGCTCAGGCCCGATGGAAAATAATTGATTGGCTGGCCGTGCGCGGCACCGCGAGCACCGGCTTCCATGCGCCCACGCCCGGGCAGAACAACGTCGAGACCTTGAGCACCACCTTCCTTCCGGGCACGACGACTCAGGTGCAAATCGGCACGTACCCGGTCACCAGCGCGGACGCCAAGTACTATGGCGCCGTGCCGCTGAAACCGGAGGAATCCACCAACTTGAGCGGCGGCATTGTGCTGACCCCGTTGCCCAATCTGTTGGTCACCATTGACGGATATCAGATTACGGTTCGCAACCGCATTGGTATCTCGCAGCAGTTCAACGTAACGGCCGCGGATATCGCCAAGCTCCCGGCTCTCGCCTATATCGGTGCCGGCGGCACGGTGCAGTACTTTACCAACGGCTTCAACACCCGGACCAAGGGTGTGGACGTGGTGGCGACCTATCCGTTGTCGCTCGGTAACTTTGGCACGTTGGACACGTCTGTTGCTTATAACTACAACAAAACCGACGTCACGAAATTTGACCCCACCGTCATCAGCGCGGCGCGCATCGTGGACATCCAGCACTATGCCCCCAACAATCGCGTGAACCTCAACTTGAGTTACGGTTGGGGGCCGGTTCGCGCGCTGGTTCGCGAAAATTACTACGGTACCTTCCGCGACCAGAACGACTATCCGGGCCAACTCTTCTCTGCCACGTACACCACGGATCTGGAACTGGGATATCAGGTCCTCAAAAATATCTTGGTGGCCGTCGGCGGGCGCAACATCTTCAATGAGTTTCCCGACAAGATCGCCAACTCGGCAGCCTCACCGATCTATCCCACGACCGGCGGAGAGTCCGACGGTGAACTCTATCCGCGCACGGGTGGTCCGTTCGGTTTCAACGGCGCCTTCTGGTACTTACGGGCGAGTGTGACATTCTAAGGAGGATGTCAGACGGTCAAGATCCGATAGTTATTCGCCAAAGATGCTGCCGGGTGAAGCAGGTCGCTTCACCCGGCAGCGATGATCGTCGCGGGCGATCTGGTGCAATACGGTCTGCCTACCCTTGGTGGGAGTTCAAATTGCGGACACGACCAGCGCAACCGTGAGCGCAGCCACGGCCAAGAGCAGTGTGTTGTGGGTCCATCGGGCAACTGTGGTAAGCATGTCAAAATCTCCTAATATTCCGGCAATCGCAAATCGGCACCGCCTGGCAGTGCTCAACCAATGTGGGGGCGCAATCTGCCATTTCTAGATGAAACGAGTTTGCGCCAGGTCACAAATTGCTCATTTGACACCCGAAAAACCGCTGGATTTCTCGAAATATAGGCTGGACTTCTCGAAACACGCAAAGTTGATCAGACCTTCATCTGATTGAAATAAGCGATCGGTCGCCGGGCTGGCGCGGTGTGGCCTGACATCGTGCGCCCGGCACAACGCCGGGCGCACGATAGGCTGCTGATGACTAGTGCAAGGACGCGAGCAGGGCGCCCGCTTGTTCGATCAATTCCCGTGCGGCGTTCTCGTCGACGGGCGTGTTCTGAAACTCGGCAGCTTCGAGCATGGCGATCATCTTGCCGGCGATGGCGTTGCGCCGCGCCGTCAGATCGTTGATTTGACCATCGAGTGCGTCGATCGTCGTGGCATCGCTCGTGAGGGCGTGCGTGGCGATGCGCAACGATTTGCGGCCGAGTTCGCCGAGCGGTGCGTTGATCGCCTTATAAGCGGCGGCCAACGCCGCAAGGGTCTCGTCGTGCGCGCGCAGCGAGTGGGGTAGAGCGTCGCGGTCGAGTACTTCGAAGACCACCCGCCCGTCGTGACTATAGTCATCCGTCAGTCCCGCCAAGCTGACCAGAGTGGGCCGGATATCGGTGTGATCCGTGAACACTTCACCGCTGCGCCCCAGCCGGCGCACGCCGGGCCCGACCATCCCGAGCCAGGTGTGTGTGATGTCTTGCTGAATGTCGCCGTGATTCCAATTGAACCCGGGTTGCTCATCCGAGCAGGCGGCGATGGAAGTGCAGGCCGGAGACTTGGATCCCGCCGTGATGAAGAAATCATCATTACCGAAATAGACGAATGTGGGCGTACGCGCCGGATCCTTGGTCACCATGTGCAGCAACGCCATTTCCGCAGGATCCCCCATGGCCTTCATCAGCGGCACGTTCGCGCCGACGATGGGATCGAACGCTGTCAATGCCGCTGAGTTGAGCTCGAATGCACGCGTCGTAGGATCGACCGGACCCGGATTGCCCGCAATGTAGACCGTGGGCGCATCGTCGCTATGCACCGAGAACGCCGGCACGCTGAAAGTGGAGGCTTCGGTGAGCAGCAACGAGCGCATGTCGACGTCGACTTCGCCCAGGTTGGTGGTCGTGCACGGCACGAAGTCGCCATCGCAGCCGGCCGGCAACCGGACATACGTGCAAGGCGTGTGGATACCGTCGCAACCGGCCGGCGAGCCGGCCTGTCCCGCGAAGTGATCGTTCTCGTCGGCGGTCACGATGAACAAGGTATTGTCGCGCGTGATTCCATCACCGGCCAATCGGGCAAAGAATTTCCCGAACGCCGCGTTGTACGCAGCGAGTTGCTGCACGTAGCCGGCTTCGCCGGGCCCGTAGCTGCCGGATCCGGTGAAGTGATTATCGTGCGCATCGGCAATATACGCGTAGACCACAGGGACGCCGGCTTCGAGCATGGTCGCGAGGTACCCCAAGCTCTGAGACGCGGTGGGATCAAAACCGGGGAAGCCGGGATTGCCGTTGCCGTCGGCAATCGGGTTGCCATCGAGATCATCTACCACGCCCTTGCCGTGATTGATCTGCGGTGCCACGGCCACATTGCCGTACAACGCGTTGAAGCCGACATAGCCGCCGGGCTCGTCCGGCAACAGATCCGGTGCGGCGCCTTGGCTGCACAGTTTGCTGTTTTGGGCGCAATGCACTGCAATGCCTTCGAAGTCCGCGATCGCCTTGGCCGGCGTCGCCTTGGCTTCGGCAGCCTGCGGGGACGTTGCACCAAAAACGTTGTTGATATCGCTGGAGATATTCTCAAACTCGATGTTGGCGGTGGAGAATGCGCCCACGTCGCATCCCGCGCGGGTGAAAACCGCCCAGGGCGCGGGATGAACTTTGCCGCGCTGATCGATCATTTGTGGCTGCCCGTCCGGTGCCGTGTCGGTCCAATAGACAAATGAACTGGAAAAACCGACCGAACCGTCGGGCCGGAAAAATCCGTAAGAATTCGCCACGGGCTGGCCGTGCTTCTCGCCGTAGACTCCGGTCAGCGTCGTGATGATGTCATCGGCGGTATGTGAAATGAGCGGCGTGTGATGATTGGTCAACATCGTGCCGCCGTCTTCGATGAACTTCAGCAAATTCGGCATCTGTTCCAGGTCCGAAGGCACGTTCGGGTTGTCGCGGCGCAAATGCACGTTGTCGAATTGAATGTGCACGATGTGCTTGATGCCGTTGTCGAGCCGGCAGCTCGCCGCCGCATTCGCGCCCTTGCCCGCGTCGGCGTGCACCGTCGCGCTCATGAAAGTTGAACCGAGAAACACCAGCGCTGCACTCGCGCGCAGCACACTTGCGAAATCCTTCATATCGCCCCCGCAGAGTTGTTGAGATTTTTCCTTGATGCGCCCGACGCCCGACGCCGGTAGCCGGAGGGTAGTGACGTCGCGCTACCCGCATATGTCACTCAGATTGCAAATTCATGGCTTGCGCCGTGCCGTGAACGATCGCGGCGCTCCTTGTAATTCTTACTCGCCAGAAAACGTCGCCGCGGACGCTCTGCGTCTTGATGCGGCCAGCTTGCCGGGATGCGGCCAGCTTGCCGGGATGCGGGCAGCTTACCCGGATGAACGTCCAGCCCTCACTCTCGGTCCGGGCTCCAACCTACCTGGCTTGCGTATACATAACGTTTGACAGTACCCACGCAGGCCGTGACTATGGCGATCAAATGCAAGAGTCCCGCGTTTAGGCCGATTCGTACCCCCATGAATGAACAGGACCTGCTGGCCACGGTGCGCGAGTCGCTCGCCGCCGCCGCCGTCCGTGAGATCAAAATGTTCGGCGGAATTGGCTTCATGCTGAAAGGCAACCTAGCGGTCGCGGTATCGAGCCGCGGTCTGCTGGCGCGCGTCGGCAAGGAGGCGGAGGGCGAGGCGCTCACGCGCGCCGGCGCAAGTCCCATGATCATGCGCGGCCGGTTGATGGCCGGCTACATCCGGGTGGACGCGTCGGCACTGGATGAGCGCGCCATTGTCTCTTGGGTTCACTTGGCGCGGGCATTCGTGAAAACCCTGCCTGAGAAGAAGCCCAAACCTATGGCCGGCACGGGGGCTGGCCGCTCATCGGCGCCGCGCAAAAAGAAGTAAAAGCGCTTTCATCCTAGAGGTGGAGGAAACCTATGTACTCATCGACCCTACCCCGGGCTCTGCGCTCGCGCCCCGCCCTGCATCTCACCGCCTCGCTTCTGCTGTTGTCATACGCCGCAGTTGCCGTCATTGCCGCGGCTCAGCCCGCCGCGCCTGCGCCCCAAAAATCGAGCCTCATTATCATTCGTGCGGCCCGTCTCATCGACGGTCGTGGCGGGGAACCGCTGGCTCCGGCAATGGTTCGAGTCGAAGGCGACAAGATCACGGCGGTCGGATCGTCGCTGCCGATCTCTGCGGGTGCCCGTGAGATTGATCTCGGGGACTCAACGCTGCTCCCGGGTTTCATCGACTTGCATACGCATCTCACGGGACGCAGCGATGTTCACTGGGAAGACGCCTTGGTCAAGACCACGCCGCCCGAGGATGCTCTCTGGGGAGCACACTGGGCGCTGGTCACCCTGATGGCGGGTTTTACGACGGTTCGCGACATGGGTCCGGACTGGCCGTACACCGATGTCGCACTTCGCAATGCGATCGATGCGGGAGCCGTCCCAGGGCCGCGCATGTTGGTCGCGGGCGCTTACGTGTCATCGACGGGGGGCGCGGGCGATGCGCTGCAGTTCTCTCCCTACGTCCAGGTCCCGCTGGTTCATAACCTCGCCGATGGTCCGGCGGAAATCACCAAGGCCGTGCGCACGAATTTCAAGAATGGCGCGGATTTCATCAAGATTTTGGCGACGGGGGCGGTGCTCTCCAAGGGCATCCTCCCGGGTGCTCAGCAGTATTCGGACGAGGAACTACGTGCCGCCGTGGTAGAAGCACAGCGTTGGGGCCGCGATGTGGCTGCGCACGCACATGGTACCGAGGGCATCAAGGCCGCGATCCGCGCCGGCGTGCACACCATCGATCATGGTTCAGGCCTCGACGATGAGGCGATCGCGCTTCTCAAGTCGCATCCGAACACCTACTACGTACCGACACTGGCGCTCATGTCGGCGAACCTCGATGAGGAACATCCAACCGTGATTCCGCCCGCGGAGATGGAGCGGATGCGGCAGTTGCGCAGCATGGCGGAGGCCGCGTTTCGACGTGCCTTGGCTGCCCGCTTGCCGATCGGGTTGGGGACCGATGCACCCGTCATTCCGCATGGACTCAACGCACGCGAATTTCGTACGCGCGTAGCGTTGGGCGAGAAGCCCATGGCGTCCCTGGTGTCGGCGACCCGCATCAATGCGCAGATCATCCATTGGCAGGATCGCGTGGGCACCGTCGAGCCGGGCAAGTTCGCGGATTTGGTCGCGGTACCCGGCAACCCGCTCAATGACATCACGGTCACTGAGCGGGTGGGCTTCGTCATGAAGGGCGGTATCGTCTACCGCGCCGAGTTGGCGGCCCGATAAGTGTGCTAACGGTCCTCATCGGCGAGCGGCCGATTGAACACGTCGGGGCCGAAAGGCTGCAGTCCCGGGACCGAGGCGTATCCGAGGTGGCCGAAGCCGTCATCGCCGCCCTCGTGGAGGCCGAGCAGGTCCTCATAGCTGCGCAGGGCGGAGTAGTGATTGTAGGAGCCCGTCGTGTTGACCGTGCCGGCCTTGATCAAGCGCGAATTGAAAAGCACGGCGCCGACTTGGCCGCCGCCCGCATAAATGAACGGCGTCGTGCTGGGATTCATTTGGGCGCCGAACAGACCGAGAATCGGACTGAAGCCCGGATCCACGAGATTGGGACCCGTGGGTGAGTGGCAATCGGCCTGATTGGTTTTTTCGCAGGCGCGCGCGTCGCTCGTTCCCGCTTCGTCAAAGGTGATGACGACGAGCAGCTTGCCGCTGCGATAGGCGGGTGAGGAGAAGATCATCGGCATCCAGTGCTTCAGCCACAGGTCCGCGCCGACGAGTCCGCCGATGTTCTTGCCCGTCGCGTCCTTGGTGCCCTCGACATTGGGGCCGGCGCACGAAGCGTCATGCCCGTCGTCGCAGAGGTTCGGCGTGATGAACATGAACTTCGGCGTGCTCTCCAGCCGCTGCAGGTCGTCGAACAGGTGCCCCTGGAAGGCATCCGGAGTTCCCGCGGTGCCGACGGTGAGCTTGCCGAGCGGCACGACGTGCCGGTTGCATCGCTCCGCATCGTCGATCACCGAGTGGAAGTACACAAACGGGTTGTGCCGCGTGGCGTACTGGTCCGCGGCCTCTGCGCTATTGGAGTGGTCCACGCCGTTGATCGGCGGATGCGCGCAGTCCGCGCCGCCGAGCGGATCGGGCGTGCCGTAGTCGCGGGCCAGGTCAGCGCCCATGTCCTCAGCGTAGCCGCGCCACGTCGCATGGTGCCGGCCATCGTCGCCTCTATCCTGGTCGCGGCCGCGATTCTCGTCCAGCTGGTCCCCAATGGTGCGCGCCCCGTGCGTGGCCTGCGTGGGCGCCGGGAAGACGCAGCCATCGCCGACAACTTGACCCGGAAAGTTCGACGGTTCCGCGGTGTCCGTTCCCGGGGAAACGTTCGTAAATCCGCCCACCAGAGGCGGACTCGACAGCGACGCGAGATTCAGGCAGTCATTGTTCTGGGACGGGGTGCTCTCCTGTCCCGAAACCATGGAGACATAGTTGCCCAGGCTCACGTGGCTGGTGGCAAAGTAATTCGTGATGAGTTCGCCCTGCGGCAGCAAGGTCGTGTTCAGGTAGACCGCCGGGGAAGTCGGCCCGAAGGTCGCACTGAAGCTTTCGTTCTCGAGGACGATCACCAACACGTGATCGATCGCCCCATCTGCTGCTGCGGCTCGTGCGATGCGGCCATCGTCTCTCGCGGCAGCCGGAGAAATTATTCCGATCATGCCGGCGAGCGCCATGGCTGCGACCGCCGCTGCATGCGAAACACCAACGCGCTGCTGCATGGAATTCATCGAAGGCTCCTCGTTGCTTATTGGTTTTGATTGCGAAACGGCGCAATCTAGCAATCCATAATGACAATGGGGTGACGAAGCCGGGACGGGAGGGTCTTCTGCAAATACAGCTACGTGTGAACGGCGATCTCCATGAAATTGACGTGGAGCCGGATGCGCCCTTGCTGTGGGTGATACGCGATGAGCTCAAGCTCACGGGCACGAAATTCGGATGCGGAATTGGCGCCTGCGGCGCCTGTACCGTGCACCTGAACGGCAAGCCGACGCGCAGCTGCGTTGTGCCCGTGAGCGCCGCGGCAAATGCGCAGATCACCACAATTGAGGGCATCGGTGCGCAAGAATTGACGCCCGTGCAAGCGGCCTGGATCCGGCATCAGGTGCCGCAATGCGGCTACTGCCAGTCGGGAATGATCATGGCGGTCAGCGCCTTGCTTGCCGGCAATCCGACGCCCACCGAGGACGAACTCGGGGCCGCTATCAGCAACATCTGCCGGTGCGGCACCTACACGCGGATTCGCGCGGCGGTCGCGTCTCTTGCTACGGGCGGTCCCCGAGGTGGCGCGTGATATCCCGACGAAAGATCCTGATCGGCGGTGCGGCCGCCGCCGGCTTGATCGTGGGTTACAGCCTCTGGCCGGATGGCCGGCGGGCGCGCGCGGATAGACTGGCAGCCAAATCAGGTGAGCGCTTCATCGCCTACTGGATCAAAGTCGCCGACGATGACACCGTCACCGTCGTCATCCCACACTGCGACATGGGCACCGGAACCTTCACTGCCTTGTCGCAAATGGCGGCGGAGGAACTCGACGCCGATTGGAGCAACATGCGGACAGAAACGGCGCCGCCGGATCCGCTGTTCGCCAACGGCGCGCTGGTGGAAGGATTTGCCCTTTCGCACGCGGGCCTGAGTCGCGAATCCGTCCCTGCATTTCTTCAGGGAACCGTTCTGGCCGCAGGCAATAGACTCGCGAGATTCGCGGATATCCAGGTCAGCGGCGGCTCCTCGGCGGTAAGCTTTACCGGTGTCTACGGTATCAGGGTCGCCGCGGCGGCGACACGCGAGATGCTGATTGCCGCGGCCGCTGAGCGCCTGAAGGCGCCGCGCAATGCGTTTCACACACACAGCAGCCAAGTCATCCACTCGCCGTCGGGTCAGAGTTTTCGATTTGGCGAACTCGCTGCCGCGGCGTCGCGATTTAGCCCCTCATCGCAGCCCAAACTGAAACCCAAATCGCAGTACACGTTGGTTGGCAAGGCAATTCCGCGGATCGACATTCCGACGAAGGTCAACGGGGCGACGCGCTACGGCATCGACGTTGAAGTCCCCGGCATGCAATTTGGGGCGATCAAGATATCGCCGGTTTTCGGCGGCCAACTGGTCTCCGTGCACGAAGCGGCGGTGGCGGGCAATCCCGGCATCAAGAAAGTGATCAAGCTCAGTGATGCGGTGGTCGTGGTGGCGGATCGCTTCTGGCGTGCGCAGCGTGCGGTGGACGCGCTGGAGCCGGTCTTCAGCGATGCCGGCAATGCACAGATCTCGTCGAATACGATTCGCGAGCGCCATCTCGCGGCCTTGGATCAAAAGACCCGAAAAGCTGAGGTTGCGGCGGGTGCGAAGGTTGCCGCGGGTGCAGGAGCCGATGGCCGCGGCGCCGAATGCACATACCATGTCCCGTATCTTGCCCACGCGGCGATGGAGCCGCTGAACGCAACGGCCCTGTATCGGACCGACGGCACGCTGGAGGTTTGGGCCGGCAGCCAGGACGGTTTGGGCTCGCGGGTCTTCTGCGCGAAGGCCGCCAAGATTCCTCTGGATAGGGTTACTTTCAACCTCTTGCCGAGCGGCGGTGCATTCGGGCGGCGTTTGCCGGGTCTTTGGAATTTTCTCAGCTACGCGGTCCAAACCGCCGTGGCGCTGCCGGGCATACCCGTGAAGCTCATCTTCACCCGCGAGCAGGATATGCGACATGACTACTATCGTCCCAACGTCACGAGCCGTTTCAGCGCAAAATTAAAATCCGACGGGATGCCGGGCTCGTGGGTGAATCATTACACGACCCCCGACGATGCCAATGCCGAGGCGGCGCACATTGTCTATGACGTGCCCAATCAAACTTACGACGCGGTCAAGGTTGTCACGCCTGTGCCCACCGGCCCCTGGCGCAGTGTGGAATTCTCCTGGCACGGTTTCTTTGTCGAGTCGTTCATAGACGAGCTGGCACACCTCGCGAACCGCGATCCGTTCGAGTACCGCCGGGCGCTCCTGCAGCACAAACCGCGCCACCTGGCGACCCTTGAATTGGCCGCGGCCAAGGCGGGTTGGGGCACGGCACTCGCGCCGGGGCGGGCGCGCGGGATTGCCATGGTGGAGTGTTTCGGCACGATCGCAGCTCACGTCGCGGAAGTTGAAATAGCGGAGGGTGCCCTGAAGGTGCACCGGATCACCTCGGCCGTGGACTGCGGCTTGGTGGTCAATCCGGACGGCTTCAAAGCGCAAATCGAGGGAGCGATCGTGTTTGGGTTGAGCGCCGCGCTGAATGGTGAAATCACGATTGCCGGCGGCGCGGTCGAGAATCAGAATTTCCCCGACTATCCGCTGGTGCGCCTCGCGAATTGTCCGGCCATCGAGGTGTTTATCCGGGAAAGCGACGCGCCGATGGGCGGCGGCGGTGAGCCGGGCACGCCGGCCGTTGCCCCCGCCGTAACCAACGCGATCTTCGCCGCGACGGGCCTGCGCATCCGAGAGCTGCCGATCAGCAAGCACACGCTCAGCAGGGACGGGACATCAAAAGCCACATGACGCCTTTGGCGTCGGGCGGCACCGGCCGGGACCGCTGCCGCGATCTAACCCCAAATGCGGACTTGGGTCGCATTTTCGCGCCCGTTTCCAGGGCACGACATACGGAGCGTGAGCAACTGCTCAAACACTTCAAATTAAGGGGTTTACTGTCTTGTCAAAGCCAGAGGTGCAATTCCTATGCTGCTGAAGACACGTCCTGTCGCCAAGACTTCCGACCCGCGGACCGCAAGGCCCGTCGAGAAAAGCAAGCCGGCCAAAAAGGAGGCCTGGCATTCGGTCTCCATCGTTCGAGGGCGCCACGCCTGCGAGGCGGTCGTCCAGCTCAATGGGCGCAAGTGGCTGTCGGCGGAAGCGCCGCTGTTGCCCATCAAGGGTTGCGACGCCAAGCAATGCGATTGCCGCTATCGGCATCATGCCGACAGGCGATCGGGCGACCGTCGGGAAACCAGCGGGATGGTCTCAGGGCCGCCGAAGGATGGTGAGCGCCGCACCGGTCATATTGATCGGCGCAACAAGGAATCGTAGTCGGCTAACTCGGCCTGTCGCGCCGGGCCTTGGCGAGCACAACCGTTTCAAACAGCTCGTAGTTGGAAGTCGCCGCAGAATCGGCACCGAGCGCGTGGTAGTAGGAAACGGTGATCGAGGTCTTGCCGCCGGGGGCACCTGGATCGAGATCAAAAACCGCTATGCCGTAGCCGGTGCCCGTATCGCGGCGCGCCGACCAGACGGCATCTTCCAATGCATCCGCGGCCGGTTTGGCGAATGTGCCGGGAGCTTTCGCGGGAAGCGCACGATTGTGCTTCGTGATGACCTTGGCCTGGGGCGCGCCGCTGTCGGGGTTGACGCCATAAGCGTCGAGCGGCGCGTTGGTCCCGCCGCCGCCGAGAATGAAATGAATCGTACCGAGGCCGGTGTCGAATGGAGCATTCGCCGGATTCGACGTGATGACAGGTTTGGGCTGTAGCGTGTCGACCGGCGCGCCGCTCGCGGCATCGCGTCCTGCGTCGTGATTGCAGCCGCGTACCGGCCAGCTGCGTTCGTAATCGTGATCATGTCCGCAGAGCACGAGATCGACGCCGTATTGATCGAATAACGGCAGCCACGCCTCGCGGATCCCCTTGTCGGACCCATTGCCATTCTTGGAGGAACTCAAAGCGTCCTGGTGCATTTGCACGATGATCCAGTCGAGCGTGTCGTCGCGCGATGCGGCAGCCAAAACGCTCTCCAACCAGCGGGTCTGGGCGCCCGCGCTGTAGCCGCGGATATAAAGAGAAGTGCCCGGCGCGATCGGCGGATTACCGGTACTGGGTGAGGGCTGCAGGGGCGCGGGGCCGGTGACGAAGGCACCGCTATCCTGATAAATGACATCGTCGGCGGAGAGCGAAATGAACAACACGGAGCCGATTTGGAACCGATACCACAGACCGGGAAATGCCGTTCCGTTTGGCGGAAGGGTGTAGCGGGTCAGATAGGAATTGAAGCCCTGCGCGCCGTTGCAGAATTCGATTTCATGATTGCCCGGACAGGGCATCCACGGACGCCGCGAAGCCGACACCTGCACATTGTTGCCGAAATCCGCCCAAACCGCGGGTTGCGCGCTGGGATTCAAATTTGCGTAGCATAGATCGCCGTTCAGCAAGTGGAACAACGGTTGAAAGCGCTCTACCGCCTTGACGGCAAATGCGCTCTGCGGCGACGAGAGTGTCCAGACCGTGTTGGGCGTGGCCAAATCGCCGTAGCTGGTCCAGCGAAACGGTGCGCGTCCCTTGGGCGCCGTCTTGAATGTCGCGGCAAAGGGTCGCGCGCGATTGCGATCATTGTCCGCCGTCACCGAGTACTGGAACTCGGCATCGGCTTTAAGGCCGGTCAGGCTCGCGTGATAGGTGAATACCGTCTGGCCGTTGAGTCCGTCGGTGTAAGTGCGCTGCACGGCGTGCACGGTTCGCGAAGTGGTCGATTGCCGAAGCTGTACCCGGGGGTTGACCGCTTGGGCGGCGGATACCCAGGAGATGCAAACGCTGGTGGCCGGATCTTCGCCCCAGGTGAGGTGGATTTGTTCGGGCGTGCCGTCAATCGGGTCTGGAGCTGCGCTCAAGCTGCGTGAGGATGCTGCGCTCAGCAGTCCCGAGAGACCGGCGCCGGTGACGAAATTTCGACGGGTTATGCCTGGCGGTGCCGCTTGAAGTTCGCTTGCAGAGCCGCTCGAATTCGGATTACGTCTTTTCGGCATGGATGCCCATATTCAATCAAATATTGTGAGCCAGTCATTAACTTATTGCACGGCCCGGTGTTGTCATCAAATTGACACGTTACCAATGAGAACTGCGCATCAGCGCAGATTCAGCGCCGCACCGATACTGCGCTTCCATTTCAAAATCTTCCGAGAAACTCTGTGGGGACGCCCATCTCGCATCAGTGTCCATCAGACGCCTCGGCGGCGAAGCGCGAAGCATTGGCGGCGTTGGGAGAACTTCATGGAGTCTTCCAACCGATCGTCGCGGTGGCCAAAGGCGACATCATCGCCTATGAGGGGCTGATTCGCGGGCCGACAAGTTGTCATTCGCCGGCGCTGCTGTTTGCCGCCGCTTTGGAGCGCGGTTGCAGCGAGGAACTCGAATATCGGGCCAGCGAGGTGATCATACAGGCCTACGCGGCAGCGACAGCTCCCGGCCTGCTGTTTGTGAATTTTTCCGCGCAAGCGGTGATCCATCTGGGCTCGGGGCGCGGCTGCCGGCATTTGCTTCAGGTGCTGGCCGATTGCGAGATGCCTGCGCGCAAACTCGTCATCGAAATTACGGAGCACGAGCGCGTGGTAGATCATGCCGGCATGGTCGCCGCCGCCCGGATGTTGCGCGGCATCGGTGTGGGCATCGCGCTGGATGATTTCGGCGACGGCGGCTCGAGCCTGCGGCTTTGGGCCGAGATCGAGCCGGAGTACGTCAAGATCGACCGCTACTTTTGCCATGACATCCATAGCGACGGACGCAAGGTCCAAACGGTCAAGGCCATGTTACGGCTGGCCGAGAGTTTCGGCAGCCGAATCGTTGCCGAAGGGATAGAGCAACATGCGGACCTGCGCGTTGTCAGAGACCTCGGCGTGGATTGCGTGCAAGGTTACGCGTTGGGATACCCGGGGCCGCAACCGGCGCAGGCCATTCCGACCGATGCGCGGGCCGTCCTCGATGCCCCCGACATCGCCGTATTTCCGCAGGTAAGGCGGACGTACAGCCCTGCGTTGACCGCTGCGCGGCTCGTCAATCAGGCGCCGGCCGTGTCGAAGTCAATGAACAATCAAAAGTTGCTGGAGATCTTTCAAGCGGACGCGGATTTGCCGGCCGTGGCCGTGCTGCATGATGGGCTGCCGGTCGGCATCATCAATCGGCGCCGCTTTTTGGAGCGCTACACCTTGCCCTACTATCCCGAGGTCTACGGCAGAAAATCCTGCGCGGCATTCATGGAAAGCAAGCCGCTGTTGATCGAAATCAGCCAGCCGTTGGAAGATCTGATTCACGTGCTGACGGCGGAAGATCAGCGCTACCTGAACGATGGTTTTGTGCTGGTCGATGCCGGCAAATACGTCGGCATCGGGGCCGCCGAGCAATTGGTGCGATCTGTGACGGAGTTGCGGATCGAGGCTGCGCGGCACGCCAATCCGCTGACCTTCCTGCCCGGGAATATACCGACCAGCGAACACGTTCGTCGTCTATTGCTCGGCGGTACGCATTTCTGCGCGAGCTACTGCGATCTGAATCATTTCAAGGCATTCAACGATCAGTTCGGTTATTGGCAAGGCGATAAAATGATCCGCCTGCTGGCGAGCGCCATCACGCAGGCATGCGACCCGCAGCGTGATTTTGCCGGACACATCGGCGGCGATGATTTCATCGTGCTGTTGCAGAGCGAGGATTGGCACAGCCGCTGTGCGCGGATGATCGAGACTTTCAATGCCGCGGCGCCGGCGCTGTACGATCCGCTGACTCGGGAACGCGGCTATATCGAATCCGAAGACCGGCAGGGCAATCCCACCCGGTTTCCCCTGACCACCTTGTCGATTGGCGCGTTGCAAGTCGCGCCCGCGGATTTCGCCAGTCCTGAGGATGTCGCCGCGGCGGCGGCGGCCGCCAAGCATCAAGCGAAGCGCTCGAACGCCGGCCTATTTGTGCTGGATTCGGGCGCAGCCACGCGAGATTTTGAGCGGGCCTATCTGCGCGAGTCGGCGTAGCCGGCGACTTCCGCCGGTCATGCCGGGGCGGTCTTTCTTTCCCAATAGGATTCGACGACGAGGATGTCGTTGAAGAGGCTTTGCCTGCAGATCTCGCCCTCATCCCCGTACTGGCGCCAGAGCCGCTGACTGAACCAGATGGCGAGCCAACCTCGGATTGTCACAAGTTTGTCACGCGGCCCGTTCCACGGTGCGGCCTGTTGCAGCATGCTGACGATGTCCATCGCCTCCTGCAATGCGAGATCATTCTTGCCGGGCCCGGCTGCAATGACTTCGTGCAGCTGATCACAAAGCGCCTTGACCTCTGCGAGTTGCATGGTTCGGGGGACCTCCATAGTCAGCACACCCCTTTTAGCTTAAACCTCACGAAGTACCAATAAGTTCCTTAAAAAAAAGGGGCGGCCACTGGCCGCCCCCTCTCGATGACGTGCAACGAAATCTTCAGTGGCCGTGGCCGTCGTCGCCGTGATGGTCGTGGCCGAAATCGAACAGATCGAACAGATCGCCGATGGCGGGACTGTTCTTCGGCACGTAGGGGTTATCCTCATCGGCGTGCGGATTGGGGAAATTGTCGCGGCTGCGCACGGTCAGCGGTTTCAAATCCCAATTGCGTTCGATGAATTTCAAAATCGAGACGTGGTCGCTGTAGCTATGGCTGATGTGGCCGCCCTTGCTGAAGGGCGAGACCGCGATCATCGGAATGCGCGGGCCATCGCCGAAGAAGTCGAGCGGTTGAATGTAGCCGGAGTCATAGTAGCCGCCGCCTTCATCCACCGTGATGAACAACACCGTGCTGGCGAACAGTTCCGGGTTGGCGGTGAGGTGATCCATGATTTTCTTGACCATCCCTTCGAACAGGTCGAACTTCGAGGAGGCCGGGTGACCGTCAAGAAGACCATCAGGTTTGACGAACGACACCGCGGGCAGGGTGCCGTTGTCCACGGCCGCAAAAAAGTCCGTGGCGTCCTTGATGTGCGCCGCGCGCTGGGCCGCATCACCCATGATGGCGTTGGTGTAGGACTCGAAGTTGCAGATGTTGCAGTAAGCTGCGCCGACGAGAATGGTGGGGTCCGTGGTAGTCACGCCCTGCTCTTCCAGCTGGGTGAGCTTCACCGCCGCATTGTAGGCACCACCATAATAGGCCCAGGAAATGCCCTTTTCGTTGAGGGATTCGCCGATGGTGCGAACATTGGTCGGCGGAACCGAGCCGCCCCGGGCGATTCCCGCGATGTCCACGGTGCCGTCCGGTAGAAAGCCCGGATTGTCGTTGTTCACCATGTAGAAATGATTTTTCTCGCAGTTGGGCTTCGGATCGTAGGGCAGTGATTCCAGATAGTCGCGGATGGGCTTGATCCCAGGCTGCGTCGGATCCGCGCACTCGGCGAAGTTGCCGTCGAAGCCGATATCCACGGTGTACTGATTGTCCGAGCCGGGCAACGGATTGGGGTTGGCAATGTGCGAAGGCGGCGTCGTGGGCGTGCCCTTGCCGTCGCTCCAGAACACGGCATCGCCGGTGCCCATCATCACGTGATTGGCGCCCGTGCCGCCCATCACCGCCTGATGGTAGTTGTCGCTCATCGAATATTCATCGGCAAGCTGTTTCAGAATGGGCACATCGCCCTTCTGCATGTTGTAGAACGCCATGGAGTTGCCGCCGCCATTGTCATCGACTTGGTTGGCAATGGGGAAGCTGAAGGGATCCACCTCGCTGGTGTAGCTGGTGATCACGAAGGGATAGAGATCGCTGAGACATCCCGAGGGGTTCCGGCGCGTGGCGTTGCGCAGATTGCAATCCGATTGCTGCCACATCTCAAACAGGCGGTGCGTGGTGTCGCCGGTGTAGGAGTCGTAAGGAAGCTTGGCGCCTTCGAGCGGAAACGGTCCGTTCGGCAGCGTGCTGAAATTTTGAATGCGCGAATCAAAATCCGGAAGCTCGGCGCTCTGTGACGCCCCGGATGCTCTCGTGGTCAACAGGTGTAAATCCGCGGTTTCGAGCGAGGGTTCGATGCCTCCCAGCAGAGCGAGAGGTGTGGCTGCCGGAAACGGCGGCGGCTCTCCCGTGGCCGGACTCGGCGAGAAGTTTAAGGTCGGCTCGGGCAGGGTGTCATACGGCGCCTTTTCACCATCGTTCAAGCTGATGTAATACTGCGTCTTAAAGGGCGCGACGGCTTGAAATTGCGCGGCCTTGGAGAAATGGCGGCCGGGCGAGCCGTCTGCATTGATGATGCCTTCGGAGAGAAGATTCTTGACCGAGTCCCGGCTCTTCGGGACATAGGTGGCGAACAGGTGATCGAAGGTACGGTTCTCGCCGATCAGCACAATCACGTGTTTGATAGGGGATTTCGTATCGCCCTGATGATTCTCGGCTGCATGCGCCAACGTCATGCCGAAAGCCAGCTGCGTCACCGCGATGCCGGTTAATCCCAGACGCATCACCCCGACCGTGCGCGCCATGAAGTTTCTCGAGTGCATAGAAGACCCCCATCTTGGTTGCTGGTGTTGCAACGCTTTTTAGAGGGCTCCTGTTGCAGTGATGTGTTGATTTGGTTTCAACGCCCGTTATGCGGGCGGACTACCATCGTGCGGTCATTGGTTGTCCTACGCGCGTGCAACAATGACCGCAGCGTGCTCGGGCGGCGGCGCAATTGTTACGATCCGAAGTCAGCGGCGCATTCACGTCAAGTGAACGCGCCGCCCTCAAACATCAGCGCCCCGATTCCTCGCACACGACGTTGGTGGATCCGGTGACGCTGCCCACGCCGGCCGAGATCGTCGCATAGCCATCGTGATACGTGTGATTGGGCTTGCACGTCACCAGTCCCGCCGACACGGTTGCCACCGTCGGGGCGCTGGAAGTCCATGTCGCCGTGGCGGTGAGATTTTTGGTCCCACCGGACGCAAAAGTCCCGATCGCGGTAAGTTGCACCGTGCCGCCCGGCGGAATCTCGCACTCCCTCGAGGGCGTAACGGTAATGTATTTCAGCTGCGGCGCCTGACAGGTCACGCCGACCGATCCGGTGACGCTGCCGCTCGCGGCGGTGATCGTCGCGGAGCCGTTCATCGTCGCGCCGGCATTGCAGGTCACGAGGCCCGTGGCTGACACCGTGGCGACGCTCGCAACGCTGGAACTCCACTGGACCGTGTTCGTGATCGTTTGCGCAGGCCCGGAGGAAAAGTTGCCGGTCGCCGCCAACTGCGCCGTGCTGCCGGTCGCGAGCGTGAGCTGCGTGGGTGCAATCGTGATGGACTGGAGCAGCGGAGCCAGGCAGGTGACGGTCGTCGAACCGGTGGTGGTGCCGGTTGCGGTGGCACCGGTTGCTGAAATCGTCGCGGATCCGCCGACCGTCGCGCTGGCGCTGCAACTCACCAGGCCGGCGGAGACCGTGGCCACGCTCGGCGCGCTGGAAACCCACGTGGCCGTGGCCGTGAGATTCTGCGTGGAGGAGTCCGTGTAGGTGCCGGTGGCAGTCAGCTGCGTCGAGCCGCCGGCTGCCACCTGGGGCGACGGCGGTGTCACGGCAATAGATGCCAAAGCAATGACGTTCACCGCCGCCTGCGTCAAGCTCGTGATGCTATTGCCGGGCGCGGCTGTGCAAGTGAGCTGCACGGAATACGTGCCCACAGTGGTCAGTGCGCCCGTGGACGCCGACCCGCTGCCTGCTACGGAGGCGGCTGTCAGGAATGTCCCGTCGCTCGCCGAGATCGAGCACTGCGTCGGCGGAAACGACAGCGGGAACGCGGTTGTCGCGGGGCCCCAGGTCAGCGTGGCGGCGGCAGGACCTGCGGAGCTGATGATGACCTTTGTCGGCGAAGGTGTGAGCGAGACGCAGGGCGGAACGTTGGCCGTCGGCCACTCTGCATTCGCCGGCTGCATTAGAAAGAATAGATCGATGGGCAAGAATAGATTGGCGAGCCGCCCGTCGATGTCGCCTGCCGGGTTGGGATTGCCGGGCGGACTTGAGCCCAAGAATGCCGGCAAGTGGGAACGCACATAGGCGTCCCCGGAGGCCAACGAGTTCATCGCGCAGCTATAGCCATTTGATGCCGATTCGGCGACGCCGCCGTTGAAAAAGGTTTGCGCCTGATTGACGTAGCCCTGCACGGTTGCGGCGACGCCGGGATCGATTTGGGCATTCGCCGCGCCGATCGTGCCGGTGAGGTTGGTGAACTTGTCGGTGACGAATCCGGGCAGGCCACTCGCCATGCCGCTCGGCGCGCTGTTGAGCCCCAAGCCATACGCCACCATGGACAAGATGTGGCTGTTGCCGCCGCCGCTGTCGCAAAATCCCGAGAGGTCCATGAAGTAATTGCTGCCCGGCGCGGGACCTCCCTCGACGATGGTGCCTTCGATCAAGGGCAAATCCGAGCGCGGTGCCCAGGCAAAAACCTCCAGCTGCGGGCAGGTCAGGTTTAATGGCCCCGGTAGCGGGACATTGGGATCGACGGTGTGCTGAATGAATGTATTGTTGACGTTCTGATCCACCGTCTTTGCAGTGCCCTTTACGACCACGAATCCGGCGCCGGTGGGCCCAGAATGGCCGCACATGGAACCGGGCAGCACTGTGCTCGGGAAGCCAGGACAGTAATTCGCGACATCCAAATTGCCGCCCGCGCAACTCCAGGTGGTGCCGACAACCGTGACGCGTGGGTCGGATTTCACGACACAACTCTCTTCGAGCAGTGGCGAGGCGGGCGGAACGGCGCCGCTACCCGCACCCGATAGTTGCGTGGTCAACTGCGGGCCCAAAGGCGCGCAGATACTGGGTGCGACACAAGCGGCCACGGACACCGAACCAGCGCTGCTCACCGCGAGGCCTTGCGGATCTTTGGTTCCCGTGCTGAGTGACGCCAGCGGCAGATTCGCACCGCTCGCCGGCGGCGAGCCGAATTGCAGGATCTTGCCGCGGCCCGGCGTGAACTGCGATACGAACGCGTAGGTCAGGGTTGAGTACGTACCCACTTTGATGCGCTGTAATCCGAACCCCAAGCCGCCGGCGAAATCCGCAGCCATCGCGCCGCTGCCGGAATCGAAGCGCATGACCCGGCCGCCTAAAGTCGTGAGCAACAGGCTCACGCCATGGGCCGCATCCGCCGGCCAGATATCCATGCCGATGGGCAACGTGCCGTGCAGCAGCGAGGCTGCGACCGCGGTTGAGGTGGGACTGCCCAGCTCGTGACCGGGATTCGCCAGCAAGCCCGCGATCGACGCCTGCGAATACACCAGCACGCGAGTATTGAAAATGTCGTTGACCAAAACGAGGACGTCGCCCGCGTTCCAAGCGGGCGCTGCCGCGCCGGCCGGGGTTGCCGAGGTCGTCGCGACCAAGACCTCGGTGATGAGGCCGCAGGTGTCGTCGACCAAGATCGGCGCGCCGTAGGCGCCGGTCGTTGAATTAAACGGCAGCACCCACAACGCGGCATTGTCGAAGGGCGGCCCCGCCGTTGCGGCAAATACATTGCCGGCGACATCGGCCGAGAGGGCGATCGGGTACCTGGGACCGGTACCCTTTTTCGACCAAGTGAAAATGGGAGTCGAGACCGCGTAGCTCGCCGGGCCCGGGCCGGGATAGCGCACGATCCGATTATTGGCCGCATCGGCCACGATCAAGTCCATGGCACTGGTGACCGAGTTTGGAACGCGCGCGACTGCGAAAAAACTGCCCTGCGCGGCGGCATCCGTATTGAGGACCGAGGTTCCGGTAATCAGCGCGCCGGTATTGGCCGGCGTGTTCGGCGTCACGGTCACGTTGTACAGCGCGTTGCCGTTGCTGTTCACGGCGGTCAAGCCAAATTGTTCCACGGGCACGGTCTGAGCGTGGAGGGAAGCGAAGGCCAGCAACGCGGCGGCGGCGCTGGCGAGTCGCGTGACCGGACGGCGCGCAGGCGGCAGCGCGTGGATGTAATAGAAGTCCATGGGTATCCCCTCACTGTTTTTTTGTTCTCGGGGTATCGTTACGCCGGTACCCCGTTCGAAGTGCCGCTTAAGCTAACACAAGGATCGTCACAGATGTCGCGGTGCGTCTCGTATTATGTCAGGGCGTTGCCGCATTCTGTCTCGCGGCGTCGGCAACCTGAGTCTTTTCGCGCCGGTGCAGAGTGTCGAAGTAGCGCTGTGCCAGGGTGCGATAGATCAACGGCAATCCGCTGTCCTTGACCAAGATCGCGTGGCCATGGGTGAGCGGTTTTTCGGCCTCGGGGTAACGGCCGAGCCCGGTCAGGGCCGCGCCCTCCGCGCATTCGGCGAGCGCCGTGCGCCAGTGATCGGCGGATAGCGCCGCCGTATAGATCGCCTTGGCGTTGCGCGAGAAATCGAGGGCCTCGGTGTATTTCTTTTGATCGACGCGGAGGATGGCGAGTGCGATCAGACTCGAGGCGACGTCGGGGTGCTGTGCATTGAACAGCCGGCGGCGCATTGCCAGTCCCTCTTCCAGATAGACATCGGCTTCAGTGTCCTCGCCCCCCATCGTCAACCAAGAACCGATGCCGTTCAAGACCCGGGCTGTTTCCGGATGATCCGGCGGATAAGCCTTGCGATAAATGCGGAGCACTTCGCGCATGCTCGCGAGAGCCTGGCTGGTTTCGCCGCGGTCGTATTGGAGTGAAGCAAGATTGAGCAGTGTTCGCCCGACTTCCGGGTGTTCGGCGCCCAGCAGTTCGCGGCGCATGTCGAGCGATTGGCGGTAGAGCGTCTCGGCGCCGGCGAGATCGCCCTTGTCCTGCACTGTCATGGCAACATTTTCGAGTCCGTTGGCGATCTCCGGATGCTTGTCGCCGAGCAGCCGCCGGTTCATGGCGAGCGATTCGCGGTAAAATTTCTCGGTCTGGTCCAAATCGCCTTTTTGGTACAGCAGCACGCCCATGTCATTGAGGGCTTCGGCGAGATCCGGGTGCGGCTCGCTGCCGCGCAGCGCGCGCTGCATGGCCACGGCCCGCTGCATCAGCGGAATCGCTTTATTGAGATCGCCGCCGTCTGCGATGGCCCGGGCCAGGTCCTTCAGCGTGCGCGCGACCGCGGGATGCGTTTCGCCGTACAGGAGCTTCTGCCGTTCCAAGCTCTCGCGCAAATTTTCCTCGGCGTCCGCATAACGCCCTTGCTTGGCGAGCAACGTGCCCAGGCCGTAGAGCGAATTCGCGAGCTTTTCCTGATTCTGCCGCTCATTCGGGCGGCCGGCCTCGATGGCGATCGCTTCGCGGTACGCCTTCTCGCCTGGGCCGTATTCGGCTTGCAGGGCCATCAGGTCGCCTTGATGACTCAAGGAATCCGACAGGTCCAACGGATCGATGCCTTGCAGACGCCGTCGTTTCGCCACCGCCCCATCGATCAGGGGCCGCGCTTGCGCATAGAGACCGAGGCCCATGTAGACCGTACCTACGGTATCCATCAGTGTGGCCTGAATGGCCGGTTCTGCCGCCAACTCATCCTCGATGCGTACCGCGCCCTTGTCGAGCATCTCGCGTGCAGTCACCGTGCTGCCGCGCGCTTCACTGGGATCGAAGATCCGAAAGAGATCGACGAGAAAGCGGGTCGCCTCTTTGGAAGTACGTGCTTCCGCCTCGGCGCGCAAGGTCTGGCGCTGTGCGGCGGCCCGCTGCACGAGGGCGTACGCCGCGAGGCCGCTGGTGAGCACCATGCCGGCCGCGGCGGCGCACGAAAATGCGAACAGGCGCTGGTTGCGACGCTGTTGTTCGCGGCGCCTCAAGGAGTCGTATCCAACCCCGAGGAGTCCGGAAATCAGTTTGAGTTTGGCGTTGTTTTTTCCGTCTTTGCCGGGACGCGCATCGGCCGCGATCGGTTCGGTGTGTGTGGCGCTTAAGTTGCCATCGCTCCCCAAACGATAGCGCAGGGCCGGTGGAAAGCATTCCTCCGCTTCGCGCCCCGGCATGTCGCTGGCATTCGGTTCACCGTCGACAATGATGCAGAGAATCCTGTCCTCGCGACCAAGGCGCTTGAACGCCAGGATCTCCTCATTGACCCACTTCGATTGCGCCGCATTGGGAGAGCAGATGATGATCTGGGCGGCCGATCCTGCCAGCGCGGCATTGATCAACACACCGAGATCCGTGGCGCTCGGCAGCTCGTCTCGGTCCTTGAAAATGGGCACCAGCCGCTTGGGCACCTCGCCCTGGGGGGTTGAGGTGCCGATCAACGACTTCGGCGGACGGTACCTCTCGAGGGACCTGTGCAGCCAAGACGCCCAAGCCGCGTCCCGGTGGCTGTAGCTGATAAAGGCGCGGTATTGGGGCGCGTCCACTCTTCTTCTCGGTGGGTAGATCCGGAAGGCGCACGATCTTGAGCGCCGCTGCCCGTACTCTATCAAATACAGCGGCTTATCCCAAAGCTAGCGGTTTATCCCAAAGTCAGCGGTTTATCCCAAAGTTCGTATTCCAATCTGGGCATGTAGCCATGCGCGACATAGAAAGCGCGGCCGCGTTTGTTCTCGAGGGCGACTTGCAGCTGCAGGCGAACCACTCCGAGCTGCTGCAATTCGTGCTCCGCGTGTCGCAGCAGTGCCGTCCCGGTACCGTTGCCGCGAGCCTCGGGGACGACGAAGAACTCGTCGATCTCAGCCATCATGCCGCCGTGCTCCAGACTTAGAACAAACACAGCCAGCACATATCCGGTGGGATCCCCATGCTCTTCAGCGATCCAGCACGAAGCCCGGCCGGGCGTCGTCAATACGTCGCGCAACAGAGTTTCGACGCGCCCAGGGTCATAATTTTCGATCGCTTCGAACGCCCAGTACTGCTCGACCAGGCGCGCAAGCGTCGCCGCATCGGAGGGAATGGCCTGTCTGACGGTGGTACTCATGGGCCTTCAGCCTAGGTGATCTCCTTGGCGAAGGCGATTCTTTTGCGGCGCAGTGATAATCACGCAGATTTTTGCCGATTCATTGTCGAAATGAGGCGTCGCCGTCCGTCTTACCTATAAGCAACTGGATTGGAGACCTCAGATGTGCCCGCTCTGCGCAACATCGACCGCCCTGACCGCGGCCGCCGCGACCACCACCGCAATCGCCGTTGGGACGCTGGGGGTTGACCTGACCCGATCGTTCGTCGCGCGCTGGCACTCGCTGAAGGAGTGGTTGCTCCGCAATCTGCGATCGAAACCCGTAACAGGACGAACCCGAAAGAGGAGTTTTTAGATGAGTGCTGATCCATCGCCGCGGCAGGCGCCGCGCATTGTGTCGAAAGAGGAATGGCGTGCGGCACGCATTGCGCTGCTCGAGAGAGAAAAGGAACTGACGGCGATGAAGGACGCTTTGGCGGCCGCTCGCCGCGCACTGCCGTGGGTACGGATCGAGAAGGACTATGTGTTTGACGGACCGAATGGCCCCGTGACCCTGGCGCAGCTGTTCGAGGGACGGAGCCAGCTATTCATCAAACATTTTATGATGGGCCCAGGTCAGTCTCGCCAGTGCGTAGGCTGCTCACTGGAAGTTGACCATCTTGACGGGATCCGCGTGCACCTGGAGCACCACGATCTCACCTATGCGGTGGTGGCCCGCGCGCCGATCGAAGAGATCGAGCGGCTGAAGCGCAGAATGGGCTGGGACTTCACGTGGGTGTCGTCCTACCGCAATGAATTCAACTTTGATTTCAACGTGTCGTTCTCGGATGCCGAAATCGCGCAGGGCCGCGGCTACTACAACTTTCAAGAAGTGCAAGTGCATCCAGGCGTGATCGATCTTTCGGGCGACAGCGTCTTTGTCAAAGACGCGGACGGTCAGGTCTATCACACGTACTCGGCGTACGCCCGGGGCGGCGAGCAATTCCTAGGCATCTATGCCTATCTCGACGTTACCCCCAAGGGCCGCGCCGAAAACGGTCCTTACCATTCTCTCCCCGATTGGGTCCGGCCGCGCAACATGTATGGCCGTGGCGGCATGGTCGAGGGCACAGGTCGTTATCATGCCGCGGATTGCGGTTGCCCGGCCCATCCATAAAATTTCGGCAAAGCTTTGCCAGGAGACATGAAATGCAAATCTATTGGATCAAGGCACAGGCGCCCCGACGGGTTCTGGCGCTCGCGAAACATCTCGGCATCGAGGCGGACTTCGTCGAAGTCGATCTGATGGCCGGTGGCTTGAGGTCGCCGGATTTTGCCGCGCTCAATCCAAATAAAAAAGCACCGGTGCTGGTGGATGGAGACCGGGTGCTGTGGGAGTCCTCTGCCATCATGACCTATCTTTGCATCAAGGCAGGATCCGACATGTGGCCGGCGCGAAATGCGGCAGAACAGGTCGACGTACTGCGCTGGCTGTCTTGGAACGACTGTCACTGGGCGCCTGCGATCGGCCCGTTCTACTTTGAACACGTGGTCAAATCGACGTTCAAGCTCGGGCCTCCGGATCCTGAGGAGTTGAAATCCAAGGTGTCCGACGTGCACAAGTATGCCGCGGTCCTGGAGGGTCATCTCGCGGGCCGCAATTACCTGGCCTGCGGCCGGCTGACCATTGCCGACTTCCAGACGGCCTCGATGGCCACCTACTGGCGAGAGTCGGAAATGCCTTTCGATGTGTATCCCAACATCGTCCGTTGGATCGACGGTCTGATGCGCGTTCCCGCCTGGGCGCAGCCCTGGCCCGTGGAACGACAGGCCCTGGCAGCGGCGGCGAACTGACATCTCTCAAACACCTTCAACGGGCATCTGCAACCTCAATCAACTGGAGCACTCTATGAAAAATTTTATGGCGGTCTTTCTCGGTACGCAGTCTTCACCGAAATTCGCGGAATTTATGGCGATGGAAGAGAGCAAGCGCAAGAAGGTTGAAGCGACGGGCATCAAAGCCTGGGGAGACTGGATGCAAAAGCATCAGTCGGCGATTGTCGAGACGGGTGGCCCCTTGGGCAAAACCAAACGCACCTCGGCGCAGGGCGTATCGGACACCAAGAACAACATATCAGGCTACGTGGTCGTCAAGGCCGACTCCCACGACGCGGCGGCAAAGCTGTTCGAGAAGCACCCGCATTTCAGCATTTTCCCCGGCGACTCGGTGGAGATCATGGAAGTCCTGCCGATTCCGGGGCAGACGCACGGCTGATGCCTTGCGACACGATCTCACCGCGGGCCGGACCCGCGGTGAGATCCCAATGGCGGCGATGGTGCTCGGCGGTCACGCCTTCGATTTGCATTTTTCCGCATCAGAGTGGATGCGCAGCGTAGAGGCGGGGTACCGCGACAGCGGTTTGCCGGTGCGCAGCGGCCGTGCGACCAGCCCGCCGCCACAGTTGGGGCAGCTGCCTTGTAATACCCCCTCCGCGCACGTAACGCAGAACGTACATTCAAACGAACAGATTCGCGCGTCCGTGGATCCCGGCGGCAGGTCTCGATCGCAGCATTCACAATTCGGCCTCATTTCAAGCATCGCTGACTCCCGTCCCTGCAGGGCACAAGATTCTACCTCGAGCTCCCGTCCTACACCCGGCATGACGTGATGGTGCGGTCGAATTGCGCTAGCATTCCCCATGCTCCGTCGAATCCTCCCAGCGCTCATCGTCTGCACCGGCGCTTTTGCCGCCACGGGAGTCGGCACGCCCGATGCGCCCCCGAGCGTTGCCACGACGCAGGTCTCCGTGCTGACCGCAAGCGAGGTCGTCCAGATATTGGACCAAACCAGCGACTGGTATCGAACGCTTGGGATGCTGCAACAAAATGCCAGTCAGCCGAGCGACGTGCTGATCCTCTATGCGAACCGCCAGATCGCGGACAAAGTGGTGGAACTGGCGATTGAACTGGCGCGCGCAGACGCGGAATTGCTGAGCAGCGAGGCAAACACCGCGCAGCAAAATGCCGACAAGTCCGCGCTGACGGCATTCAATCAAAGGCGCGATGAGCTGCAGGCGCAGCGCCAGTCGATTCAACAGGAAATCGCGGCGGGCCGGCAGAAGCTCGCGACTGGAGGACGAGCCGAAGAGACGGCAGCAAAGCTGGCGGAATTGCAGGGCGAACTCGCGATGAACGCGGCACGCGGCAACCTTCTGGACACCATGGGTGAGTTCATCATTCAACGCGATCCGAGAAGCGCCGACGCTGAAGCACTCAAAGCTCATATCGACGCGATAGCCGCCAGCATGCCTACAGCGGGCAGCGCACCTGCGCCGACGCAGTCCACCGCGGCAGCCGCACCCGCAAATTCCACCGCTGCGCCGCTGCCCTCGGGTCAGGCCGGCGACAAGTCAAAAGTGCGCGACGGAATATGGGACCTGGCGAAGAACGTCTTTGATCTCAGAAATAAGATCAAAGCGATCGATGTCATCGACGCACGGTCCAAGGAGTTGGCGGAGTCATTTCGCAACCATAGCGAGGCGCCGCGCGCGCGCCTGCAATCCTACTCCGACAGCAGCGAAGCGCTGGCGTCGGCGGCGGATAGCGCCAATGGAATCGCACTGCAGAAGCTGCGGGCTCAGTTCGATACCTTGGCGTGGCTCTTCAAGCAAACATCGTCGATCCTGCTGCCTCTGAGCAAAGAGGCGGTGCTGTTGCAGCAGTACCGCCACAATCTTGACAGCTGGCGAGCCACTACGCGCAGTCAGTACTTGGACGCATGGAAAGTATTGGCCGTGCGACTCGGCATCGTGACGGGCTTGCTGGCGGCGGTATTGGTCGTCGCGGAAGTGTGGCGTCGCGCCGTACTGAGTTATGTGCACGAGCCGCGGCGCCGCTACCAATTGCTGTTGGTACGGGCGATTTTGATGTGGGTCGTCATCGTCGCCATCGTCGGACTGAGCTTCGTCACGGAAATCAGCAGTTTCGCGACCTTCGCGGGACTCATCACCGCCGGCGTTGCAGTCGCCATGCAAAGCGTGCTGGTTTCGATCGTCGGCTATTTCTTCCTCATCGGCAAAAACGGTATCCGCGTCGGAGATCGCGTGCAAATTGGCAATGTTGTCGGCGAAGTGCTGGATTTGGGACTGGTGCGCATGCATCTCATGGAATTTCACGACCAAGGACCTTTGGGGCCCACGGGCCGCGTGGTGGCTTTCCCAAATTTGATTGTGTTCCAAGCAACCGGCGGGCTGTTCAAGCAGATTCCGGGTGTCAGTCTGTCATGGCATGAAATCTCGCTGCCGATGCCGGCGGTCAACGACTATGCCGCATTGAAGGCCCGGCTATTGGCGGCAGTCACGGCCGTGAGTGAAAAGTATCGCAGCGAGATCGAGCGTCAGAATCGTGAGATCCGGGAGATGTCGGTATTGACCGGCGCGAGCGCGGCGCAGCCGCAGGTACAAATGCACATCGTCGACGGCCACATGCAGGCGCAGATCGGCTATCCGGTTCATACGCAAAATGCGGCGGAAATCGATGAGCAGGTTTCGCAGGCTGTGCTCAAAGTCTTGAGTCCTGCCAAGCAATGAGTGGCCGCTCGCCATGATCGTTCATCTCATCGACGGCACGTACGAGCTGTTTCGGCACTTCTATGGCTTGCGTCGCTTCACCAAGAGCGATAGGCCGTTAGGCGCGGTTGCCGGTGTGCTCAACGGTGTACTGGAGATGATCGAGGGAGGAGCCGGCTTCCTCGGCGTCGCCACCGATCATGTGATTGAATCCTTTCGCAACGATCTGTGGAAGGGCTACAAGACCGGTGACGGCATTGAGCCTGCGCTGCGTGCGCAGTTTCAGCCGCTTGAGGATTCACTCATCGCCCTGGGCGTCACGGTCTGGCCGATGGTTGAACTCGAGGCGGATGACGCACTGGCCTCAGCGGCCGCGCTGGCGTCAGAAGATGGCCGGGTCCAAAAGGTTTGCATTTGGACGCCGGACAAGGATCTTGCCCAGTGCGTGCGCGGCGATCGCGTCGTCCAGGTCGATAGAAAGAACAACGCCATTCGGGATGCGGACGGTGTTCACGCGAAATTCGGCGTCACCCCGCAAAGGATTCCCGATTATCTCGCGCTCGTCGGCGACACGGCCGATGGGTATCCCGGTATCTCCGGCATCGGGCCAAAGGGCGCCGCGAGCCTGATCGAGCGATTCGGAGCGCTCGAAGATTTTCCGCCGGAAATTCTCGGCGAACGAAAAACGCTCGCACTGTTGTTCAAGCGGTTGGCCACGCTGCGCGACGATGCGCCGCTGTTCCCGGATGTCGGCTCCCTCAAGTGGCAGGGTGCAACCCGGGATTTTGCCGCGGTCGCATCGAAGCTGGGCGATCCACGCATCCTCGAGCGTGCTGAAAAGGCGCTGCGATTGACGCAGGGTCCGGAAGCAAGGACGGCAACGGACTCTATTTTGAAGGCGAAATCGAGCAGGGCCGCCAAGAAGAAGTCCGCGCTCAAATGATCCAGGTGCCGGTCACCGGCCCGACAGAACAGCGATGACGCGCTTGTCTCCTTGTGCCACGTAGGTGTTTTCTCGATAGGCGACGCTGTCGCCCATTCTCACTTCTATGGTATGCGTGCCTGGCGCAACCTCGAGCTTCTGGGGACGGTTGAGGACTTCCTTGGCTTGACCGGATTGCACGCCGTCGACGAACACAATCGAACCCACCGGCGCGCCGGTGACGATCAATTCGGTTGGCTCGGGGAGTGCCTTCCGGTGAAACCAGCTGCAGCCCGAGACACAGACCAACAAGATGATGAGGAAAGCTTTCAATGGAAACATCCCATATGCGACGGCAACTTTGAGCCTACCACGGCATGCGGACGCCCGATAAGCCAAGCCTGTCACGAAGTAGGACGCCCCCTACGACAGGTGCTCTATCGGGACGATGGCTGTTGCGCCGGTGTGCGCGCACAGTCTCGCGTCGGCTCCGGTGAGCGGGAGATACAGATGAATGCGCCGAACGAACTAAAACCACTGACGGGTGCCCTCGAGACGGTTGTGTCGGAGACCGGCGACAAGACCCCGCGCCAAGCGAGGCCGTCGCGCGGCAACGTCAACAAAACCCTGCGCTCGGCAAAAAATGCCATCGCGCAAGTCAGCGCGACAACGGCGGACACACTAAAAAGCACGGCTGCTTCGGCCGACGAGTACGTGCACGAAAATCCGTGGATCGCGATCGGCGTAACTGCGTGCGTTGCCGCCGCGGTCGGTTATCTCGCCGGCCGCTTTGGGCAAAGCCGCCGCTAACGCGTAAGGCCTTGTTTTTCAAATGGTCGGTGGCCATTCCGACAGTCAATTGGCCTGATCTCCTACGTCCTGCCCTTTGTGTCGCATGCCATAGTTTGCCGCGAGTTACAAACAGACAGAGGGGTCAAATCATGGGCATCAACAAGGATCAAGTCGAAGGCCGCGCCAAGGCCGCGGTCGGCAAAGTGCAGGAAGTGGCCGGCAAAGTCGTCGGCAGTCTGCCGGAGCAAGCCAAGGGCATGGCGAATCAGGTCGCCGGCAAGACACAAGCGAAGTTTGGCGATGCGAAAGAAACCGTGAAAGAAAACTATAAGGACGAAAAGACCAAGGAAGAAGCGCGACGCGAGGAAGCCAACCGACGCCCGTAGCGTCCATCCGCCGCGTCAATTCGCGCAGGACCGCGCTCGGGTTTCCGATCTAGCGCGCATCGGAGGTGCATTCATGAACCGACGACACTCCTCGATGGCAGTCGCAGTTTCTCTCGCGATTTCAGCGCCGGCCTTTGCCGGCGACTCCAATGCTCTTCCCGCCACGCCGAGAGAGATGGCGCATTGCATGATGAAGCGACTGAAGGCCAATAATTCAGAGACGTATCGCGCCGCATTTAAGGCCTGCAAGGATCAGTTTGCCGCGCCGGCCGGCCAAGAGACCGCAATGACGGTAACGCCGGCAACGGCGGAACCGCCAAAGGCAACCGAGCAGCGCCCCTGATCGGGCGCTGCGCTTAGTGCAGCTGTTTCGAGAGAAAATCCATGGTACGGCGCCAGGCCACTTCAGCCGCCTTGGCGTCGTACTTCAGGAAGGGCAGATTTTTTGAATCCGCGGTCTCGTTCGCGAAGGCATGCTTCGCGTCATAGCGGTGGAACTCAAATCGAGCCCCGGACCCGCGCAGCATCTTTTCCAGTTCATCCACTTTCGCGATGGGAAACGCCGTGTCATGGATGGCCCAGTGCGCCAGCAAGGGAATTTTTATCTTGGATGCATCCACGTACTCGAGGGGAGGGTAGCCATACCAAACCACCGCAGCATCCAGTTCGGTAAGATTCACCGCTGAGAGCAACGCCAGCGCGCCACCCATGCAAAAGCCCATTACCGCGACCTTCGGGCTCCCCGACGCCTTGAGATATTTGACCGCGCCGCCCACGTCCTGGCCGGCAGCGTCTCCGAAATTGAGATTTTTCATCAGGTGCTCGGCTTCATGAGCTTGCAAGGCAACCTTGCCGCGATACAAATCCGGCACAAGTGCACGGTAGCCCGCGGCCGCCAGCTTGTCGGCAACACCTTTGATCTGATCATTGAGACCCCACCACTCCTGGATCACAACGATTCCCGGCGCGTTTTGCGCCGGTTCGGCGAGGTAGCCACGGACGCTTTGGCCGTCGGGCCGCTTGAAGTCAATCATTTTGCTCATGCGACTTATATAACTGTGGGCGCTTCTTAAGACAAGAAGCATCATCGTCCAATTCTACGCTGCGGAGAAGGCCTACTGGGATTCCAATGGCGGTGCCTTCAAAGGCAACGAAGCCGCGCCCGTGATCACGCCCTGTCCCGGGGCCTGAAGCAGCACTGCTACGTGGGTCGCATCTTGAGGCAGCGAGCTCAATGGAACGCTGAAGTCGCGCGCGGAGCCGCTGAATATTCCCAAGCGCGTCAGGGACCGGACGATGTTGAACTCCTGCAGCGTTCGGCCGGAATTCTCGCCGCGTCCGATGTGCGAACTCGCCTCGCGCAAGTAGCCGATCAACAACACGTCAGCCGTTTTGGCCCCGGGCTGCGCGCCCACCGAGACATTGAGCTGGCTGCCGTTCCGGACGATGCGGGTCGCGACCCCTTCCCGCGCCGCGGTCAGCGCCGAAAGAATCGAGCGTCGATCGGAACCCACAAAGGCACTGTGGCCGTCGATGATCGCTTGCGGCGTATAGACCGAGGACGCGCGCAAGCTGTTCGCATAGACATGCTGCCGATGCGTGGCATCGGCAAACGTAAATATGTCGCGCCAGCCGAGGTCGTTCCAATAGTCGACATGAAACGACAGCGGCAGCACGTCCGGCCGTTGCGCAAGCTCCGCGATGAAGGTCTCGGCCGGCGGACAGGAGCTGCAGCCTTCGGAGGTATACAACTCCAGCACGGCCGGCCGCGGTTCAGCCATGGCGACGCCTGCACCGAAGGTTGCTGCAGTCATGGCCACGCAAATTGCAAGTCGGTTTGTCATGCCAAGAAGACCGGCTCTTTGGGGCGGAAATTACCGCTGCCGGCGCTCTTATTTGCGAAGCATTAGCAAAACTAAGACAACCATTAGATAACCTAAAGCGCAGTTGCCTGAGGATCGGTACCATTAGCGCCGCGCCTTTTTGTATCCAGGAATCCCGTATGCCGCCTGACCCCAAGCATGCAGCTGCCGCAAAGCCATCGGCTTGGCTGGTCGGCGCGTGCCTGCTGATCGTCTACATTGTGTGGGGTACGACGTACTTCGCCATCAAGGTAGCGATCGAGGGAATCGCACCTTTTTTCTTGGTCGGCACTCGCTTTGCCGCCGCCGGTGTGGTGCTGCTCGGCTGGCAAGTACTGCGCGGCGGACCCATGCCGACGGCCAAGCAGTGGCGTGGCGCCGCCTTGGTGGGATTTCTGCTCCTCGTGGTGGGAAACGGCGGCGTGTCGGTCGCGGAACATTGGGTGAGCTCCGGTGCAACCGTGGCACTCATCAGCATCATGCCGCTGGCGACTGCGCTTTGGTCCGGCACCTTCGGGGAATGGCCGCGACGTGCCGAATGGATCGCCATTGCGCTCGGCGGCGCGGGCGCCATTGTCATGCTGCTGGGACGCGATCTGCAGGGAAGCACCTTGGGGACGCTGCTCATATTATTTGCGACGGCATCATGGTCTTTGGGCACAGTGCTCTCCCGCCGGCTGGACATTCCGCATGGCCCCACCGGATTCGGCGCGGAGATGCTGACCGCCGGCCTCATGGGGTTGGCAGTCAGCGCAGTACTCGGCGAGCACTGGGCGATTCCCCAGGCTCCGCGCGTTTGGTGGGCGTGGGGCTACCTTGTCGTCTTCGGCTCGCTCATCGCGTTTTCGGCATATCGATACGTCGTCGAGCGTGTGTCGCCGTCGCTTGCCGCAACTTACGCCTACGTGAATCCGCCCGTGGCGCTGATTGTGGGCAGCTGGCTGGGCGCTGAAACATTTTCTGCCAACGTTCTTGTCGGTTTGCCGGTGGTACTCGGCGCGGTCGCCTTACATGCCTGGATTCACTCGCGCGAAACGCCGCTCGTCCTGCCTGAGGTCCCGCTCGGCACACTGCCGCGCCGCCCGTAACAATCGCGTGGCAAGCGGCAAGCTGAGCCGATAGGATCCAGCTACCCATTCGTAGCGGGATTTCTCATGCACCGAATAGCATTTGTGATTCTGGCAGCCGTGTCGAATTTCGCGCACGCCGCCCCGGAGCAAGCCGCGCCTGAACAGTCGCAGGGCTGGTCGGCTTATGGAGGCGATGCCGGCGGAGCGCGCTACTCCTCACTCAAACAGATTACGGCCCAGAATGTGGGCGAACTCAAGGTCGCCTGGACTTTTCGCACCGGCGAACTTGGGCAGGGCGTCAAGGACTGGGGCCGTTCCGCTTTCGAAGCGACACCCATTCTTTACGACGGCACGCTGTATTTGACCACCAGCAGCACGGATGTCCTCGCGGTAAATGCCGCGAACGGCGAACTGCGCTGGCGGCACGACTCCCAAAGCCGCAAGGACCTGCATTACTCCGACGGCGTTTCGCGCGGCGTGTCGCTATGGGTCGATGAGCAGAGTGCGCAAAACGCACCGTGCCATGCGCGCATTTTTGCGCCCACGCTGGATGGCCGGCTGCTGTCGCTCGATGCCGCGACCGGCAAGCCGTGCGCCGACTTCGGCGAGCGGGGCGCGGTGAATCTGCTCAAGGAAATTCGCTCTCAGTTCAATGAGGGTGATGAGTGGCGCAATTATCTCGTGACATCGCCGCCGGCGATCCTGGACGGCAAGGTGATCGTGGGCTCGTCCATCGGCGACAATCGCGCGGTGCTCGAAGAGCTCGGAACAGTGCGCGCGTTCGACGCGCGCAGCGGCCGGCTGGTGTGGAGCTGGGATCCCATACCGCGAGATGCAAGCAACCCCGTATACAAAGAGTGGGATTCGGAATCGGTGAAGACGGCGAGCGCAGCGAATGCCTGGGCGCCGCTGTCGGTGGATACGGAGCGCCACTTGGTGTTCGTGCCGACCGGCTCGGCCAGTCCGGATTTTTTTGGCGGCACGCGGCCCGGCGATAATCGCTGGGCGAATTCCATCGTGGCGCTCGACGGCGATACCGGCACGCTCAAATGGGGCCGGCAGCTCGTGCACCACGATCTGTGGGACTACGATGTGGGTTCGCAACCGACGTTGGCGAACATCATGCACGACGGCAAATCTGTGCCGGCGGTGATTCAGGCCACGAAGACCGGCTTTCTGTTCACATTCGATCGCGACGATGGCACTCCGTTGTTTCCGATCGAGGAAAGAGCCGTGCCGCAGGACGCTGTTCCCGGCGAACACCCGTCGCCGACGCAACCGTTTCCCGCGGCGCCGCCTGCCCTGGTGCGCCAGACGAAGATCACACCCGATGACGCGTGGGGCGTGGCGTGGTTCGACACTCGGGCCTGCCGCAAGCGCATCGAGCAATATCGCTCAGAGGGCATCTTCCAGCCGCCTGCGCTGCAGGACTCGTTGATGCAGCCTGGGAATGCCGGCGGCTCGAATTGGGGCGGCATCGCGTTCGATCCACAGCGTCAGCTCGCGGTCGCCAATACCATGAATTTGCCTTTCATCGTAGCCCTGATTCCGCGCGCTGAACTGGCCGCACAACGCGACGCGGCCGAGTACAAGGATTTCGAGTTTGCACGGCAGCTGGGTACGCCCTACGGCATGCGTCGCAGATCATTCCTGTCCAACTTCGGCATTCCATGCGTCAAGCCGCCCTGGGGCACGCTGGCCGCGATCGACATGCAGCGAGGTGTCATCAAATGGCAGATACCCCTGGGCGATACGCCGTTGATTCACTTGAACCTCGGCATGCCCGGCATCGGCGGTCCCATTGTCACCGCGGGAGGAGTGATCTTCATCGGGGCAAGCTTCGACGACCGGCTTCGCGCCTTCAATACCGATGATGGAAAATTGCTGTGGACGGCGAGCCTGCCGGCGGGCGGCCAGGCCACGCCGATGACCTATGCCATCGGCGGACGCCAGTACGTGGTCATCGCCGCCGGCGGTTACAAAGACTCGAGCACACGCGGCGATTACCTGGTCGCGTACGCGTTGCCAAGATAGAGGACGCTCCCAGCCCGAATCTCCGCCGGTGTGCCGCGCACAAAGGGCCCGGCTGCCGCGCACAAAGGGCCCGGGTGGCGCTCCGGCGCTCTGCTCACGCCAAACTACGCGTTTTCCTACGCAAGGGGTGGAAGTTTTGGCTATGCGAAATCCAGTTTGAAAAGTGCATTTTGGGCGCATCCAAGATTTCGCATCGTGGGAGTTTCGTCATGAAAGGATTTGCAGGGCCTTTGATTTTACTCTTGCCGTTCGTGGCATTTGGAGCGGATATTCCCGACGTCAAATTCTACCGAGATGCGGCGGAAGGCGGCATGGCCGAGGTCGCGATGGGAAACTTGGCGCAGCAGAAAGCGCACAGCCAAAGCGTCAGGGAATTCGGCGCCCAGATGGTCAAGGATCATTCGGCCGCGAATGAAAAGCTCAAGGCCCTCGCCGAATCGAAAAATATAACACTGCCTGCGAACCCGAGTGTCGAGGAGATGACGGCGAAGGCCAAGCTTCAAGTTCTCTCCGGGGATTCGTTCGACAAGTCCTACATCAAGGGAATGATCAAGGATCACGAAGAGGACATCGCCGAATTCCAGAAGGAGGCGGCCTCCGGCCAGGACCCGGATGCGAGAGCATTCGCCCGCGCCACATTGCCAACGCTCGAGGCTCACTTGAAAAAGATTCAGTCGATCGCCGCCGATGCGGGCGTCAGCGCCGACAAACCAGCCATCTAAGATAATAAGAGGAGTGCAGATATGAACGCGCCAAGACTTACGCTTGCGGCGATCGCGCTAAGCGCGATTGCGGCGGGCTGTGCACCACACACGCCGCAGCCCGCGTCGCCGTCGATTCCGCCGAGTTCGCCGGAACTGCCGCCGCCGTCATCGAACCCCACGCCGCCGAACACGCCGAATACCGATCCCAGTGTTCCGCCCACGTCTCCGAAACCGACGACGCAAGGACTCTAAGTAACCACGTCATCGCAGGGGCTAAGGGGAGGCGTGCGGGGCTGTCGGACCCCGCACGCCAAAGAGGGCTCAGTGCGCCTTCCCCGCCGCATTAATGGGAATTCGCTTTGTCCTTTCCACCGCTTGCGCTGTTTTTGGGACCGTCACCGTTAGAACCCCATTTTTGAATGTGGCACCGACGCCGTCCTCATCGACATCGCGATCGAAAGACAATTGGCGCTCGAAGCGGCCGTAGAATCGCTCGCTGAAGGTCCGGTTTTGCGATTCGTTTTCCAGTTTCTTTTCTCCGCGGATGGTGAGCATCCCGTCTTGCAGCAGCACCTCCACGTCGCCTTCTTCCATGCCGGGAAGCTCGGCGGTCACTCGATAATTCTTGTCGCTTTCATCGACGTCAATCTTTGGCCACTCGCCGCGGCGGCCTCCCAACATTCGAGAATCATCCAATCCGCGGAACATGTCATCGAACAGCCGATTCATCTCGCGATGCAGGCTAATCACCGGGCTCATGGATTCTGATCGGACGCGGCTGAGGTCGCGATCATTTCGGGACCAGGGAATCAAATCACGAACGTTCATAATCAGCCCTCCTGTTGAAAGCATCCCCACCCAGCGCATATAAATCGATCGCAATCCATTTTCAAGACCTGACACGCACGAAAAGTGGGTGCGGTGAGACCTGACACGCACGAAAAGTTGGTGCAGTGCGCCTCGGCTGTCGGGCCTGCGATGAGTGATAATCACGACGAGGCACCCACAGTGCGGCGGACATGAGCTCCCCACGGCCGATCTTGATCAAGCTTGCGGCGCATTCGCTGCGCGACGCTGTGCGCGCAATGCTGGCCAAGGCCGCAAACCTCAAGTCCCGCCGCGGCGACAAATTCGTGCATTCATCGCGCCGGCAAATGAAGCGCATTCGAGCGGGCCTGCGCCTGCTGCGGGCAGCCCTCGGCGAATCATCGTATCGAGCCTTCAACAAGGAGGTGCGCGACGCAGCGCGCCCGCTCACCTCCCTGCGCGACGCGGCTGTGTTGCTGCGCACGCTCGAGTTGTTGCCCCGGCTAAATGACGTGGCAGGGTGCAAAGCCTACGCGAAGCAGGCGCGGCGCCTGCTACGAGCCGAACTCGCGTCAAACCGACGCAATCTTAGGAGCAGTGCATTACGACAGTGTGCGGTGAGCTTGCGCAAAATCGACCGGCGGCTGGCAAATTTGCCCGCCAAAGTAGCAGATCTTCGCTCGGCGCGGCGTGGGATGAAGAAAACCTATCGCCAAGGCCGCGCGGCCTTCGGCGCCGTGTTGAGCCGGCCGGCGCCGGAGACACTGCACGAATGGCGCAAGCAGGTGAAATATCTTTCAAACCAAGCTGGCCTGTTGCGGTCGTTGTTCGGGTTAAAGCTGAAGAAAATACGGCGACGCTCGCGCAACTTGGAGACGTTGCTGGGCCAGCATCACGATCTTGTGCTTCTCGAGCTCAAACTGGACGAGTTGCACGGCAGTGGCCTGCTGGCCGCGGACGACGCGGTGCGCGGTGTGTTTAAAGGCCGCATCAATCGTCTGCGTGAGAAGCTTCGGGCCGCCGGCTACGGTTTGGGCAAGCGCCTCTATCGCCGATCGCCGGGTAGGTTTGTGAGACTCCACCTACCGTAAATGGCGTATTGAAAGCATGGATGAGCGCGACGGGCGCGACGTAAAGTCGCGATGCAGACCGCGCGGCCGTTATCCAGGGAGCGAATGAAGCGTCATCGACCTACTATCGAGCCTATTCAGCCCGATGCATTTATCGCCAGTGCGACAATGACCTGCATGACGGATGTGCAGCTGGCGCAACTGGCGCTTGCGCAGGCGACATCGGATTCAGTGCGCAGTTTAGCGACGCGTCTGGTCGAGGACTGCGAAAGGGCCCTGTTGGAAATTGCCAGAATAGCAACCCGCAAGAATTTACCCGTTCCGAGAGCGCTCGACCAAGAGCACGAAAATATTTTGCAAGATATGCGCGGGAAAGAGGGGCCGGATTTCCATTCCGTGTACATGGAAGGAATTGCACTGCATCAGCGCCGTGCCATCAACCTGTACAAACGCGGTCAAACGATCAAAATTCCAGAAATTTCCGCGCTGGCAAGCCGCATGCTCGCCATGGCGGAAGCGCGCGGCGTGACCTCGGACTAGCAGCCCGTCCGGCATTTGTAGGACATGATGGTAGGAGAGCGCGGGCGGCGCACCGGCAAGTCAGACAGTCCCTACGCGCTGCCGGGGATATCAGGGAGGGCGCGCGCGCTACGAGAGCGGTAGAGTCTCGCGCTCGGGTGCCCATGTCTCCAGGAGTTGCGCGCTTGCCTTCCGCGACCGGTCCACAAAGTCCACCGACGGACCAGAATGTGCTCGCCTCGCATCTGCAGGCCAGCATCGAAGTGGAGCGGTCGCAATTGACGCGCGAACTGCACGACGATCTAGGGGGATTGTTGGTGGGCGCGCTGATGGATGTGGCCTGGGTCGAAACTCGCTTGGAATCGCCTGAACTGCAGGCCAAGCTGCGCCGCGCACATGACTCCTTGCGCGCGGCGGTGGATTTGAAGCGTACCTTGATCGAGGAAATGCGACCGACGCTGCTGGAAAACGTCGGGTTATTCGCGGCGATGCGCTGGCATTTGGGGAAATTCTGCGAAGTTTCTGCGCTTCAATGCACCGCCGAGTTGGCAGGACCTGAGCCCGAGCTGGACCCGGATGTTGCCATCGCGATCTACCGCATCGCCGAGGAGGCGCTGCGGCTCATTTCGACCTCGCTGCAAGCACGATCGATCGCCCTGAGTGCCGCGGTCGGCGATTCGAGGCTGCTGGTGCGCATTTCGCACAGCGGCGGTGCGAGGAGTCATGCGGCCCTGTCGAATCTGCCGGAATTCGCATCGATGTCACATCGCATCTCGAGGCTGAATGGTGAGCTCACGATCGCGTCGACGCCGGAAGGAGCGACCCAGTGGAGCATCGCGGTCCCGATCGATACGTCGGACTGAAATGCTCTGTGCGCTGCGAACTCTCGTTCGCTAAGCGCTCGCCGGTGCCGATTTGCGCCGCGCCTCGCGGCTCAAAATCCAGAGTGCGCCGGGGAGAGCGGTAAAGTCCGCAATCAATGCCAACACGAATGCCGATGCGGACACGACGCCGAACTGCCGCATCGGCGGAAGATCAGATAACGTCAGCGCGAGAAAGCCGCTGGTGTTGATGAGCGTTGCGAAGAGGATCGGCCGGCCGGCGGTGAGCATCGCGTGCTCGAGTGCGCCGCCGGTGGTACCGCTCGCGCGCCCTTCCTGGAGGTGATAGAAGAAGTGCACCTGGTCGTTCTCGGTCGCGCCGAGCACGGTCGAGCCGATGAGGATCGTGGCGATGTTGAGCGGAATACCTCCCACGCGCATGACGATAAATACCGACAGGATGGCGAAAAAGGACGGAATCATCGTCATGAGCCGTGCCGACGGGCTGCGGAACACCACCAGAAAGGCAAGAAAAATAACGCTCGCGGTGATCGCAAAGCTTTGCGTGAGCGTCGGCAACAACCGCTCCGTAATGATGGCCGAGAGCACACCGTTGCCCGCCATTTGACCGCGCACGGTGCGGAAATTGGGGTCGCTCGTCTGTGCCTCGTTCCAGGCCTGCAGAATGAATTTTCGCATGGCTCCCGAAGGACCGAACACTTCGGCGCGGCCGCGAATGCTCAAGCGCACGCTCGACAGATCGGCCACGTCGACATAGCCGCGCGCGGCCGGTTCGGTCAGGAGAATCTGCTCCAGATCCGCGGCGAGCTTCGGCCACGCGTCAGGCGCCGTCGGCAACTCATCGGAGCCGGATTGGATATAACGCGCCCAACGCAGCAGTGTGGTGGGTCCGTCGACGGCATTGATCCCGGGATGCTGTTCGAGCCGATGTGCCAGCAAATGCACGCTGCGCAGAAACTCTGGATCCAGTGCATGGCCGGGTTGCGTCTGCAGCCACAAGTCCTGCACGTCCAAGCCATTCGCCTGTACGAATTGGCGGGTGTCGCGCGCTACGGGCTCGCGCGGGTTGACGTACGTCAGCGCGTCGGTCTCGAGTTGCAGCGGCGCCAGCTTGCCCGGAATGCCGAACAGCGAAGCTGCCCCGCACAGCATGACGAGCACGGCCCCGGTCACCAGGAACCAACGGTAACGGCGCGTCGCCGGCACTAGCACACCGACCAATTTCGCGAACCACTTCTCATCCGTCGCGGCGCTCGAGCGCCGGGGTGCACGCAACAGCGACTGCAACGCCGGAAACAACGTGAAGCAACCCACCCACGCCCCGATCAATCCGCACGCCGTCCATAACCCCATTTCGCGCACCGGGCGGATGTCGGACACGGCCAACGCCGCGAATCCGACCGCCGTGGCGAACATCGAGGCGGTGCAGGGCAAGAACTTGTTGGCGAGCGCGCGAGCGTGGTGCTCGAGGGGCGGCGCCGCATCCGGCTCCATGTACCTGGAATGAATGTAGACCAGGGTGGCCGTGGTCGTGACCATGACCGTCAGGGGCACCAATGTCGACACCACGCTATTTGAAAAGCCCAAGAGCTCGCCCAATCCCACTGCGATGGCAACCGCCGCGCCGAGGGTGAGAATGATGGCCGCGAGCGCACGCCATGAACGATAGATGATGAACACCAGCGTCAGCAGAAAAATGCCGAACAGCGGCATGAACTTCTTGGTGGATGTGCCGGTTTGCCGCTCCAGCCACGCGTCGAGCCATGGCGAGCCGACGCGTCGGACCGCGGTGAAGGGGTGACCGGATGCATTGAGAGGCAGAACCTTGGCGTCGATTGCGGACAGAGCCTGATCGCGTTCGGCCGGCGAATTCACCCGCAGTTCGAGGGCAATCGCGAGATAGTGATCGCCCATCAGCCCCGCTCGGCGGACCAGAGAGGTTCCTGACGCGAAGGCTCGCAGCTTCGCCGCTTCGCCGGCGCCGATGCTGGCCGGCGGAGCGGAGCGAAAATACAGGGTGAGAAGACTATGGGCCTCGATCTTGGGAATCTGGTCGAGTTCGCGCTCCAGTTGATCGACGCCTTGCAGCGCAGCAGGGCTTAACGGGTCCGGTGCTTCGAGCACAATGAGGGCTTCTTCGCCTTCCGGAAACGTGCGCTCGAACTCGCGGGTGGCCTGCGCCACCGGGTCGTTGGGAACGATCAACCGGTCGATCGATGTGTCGGTTGGTATTTGCATCGCGCCGTACAGCCCGGCGAGGGTCAAAAGCGCGAATACCGCGACGATGACGTACCGTGCCCGCAGCACCCTCATAAAGAGTTGCTGCAGCCAGGGTGAGACGAACATGGTCCGATAGTCACTCATCGCGGCGTAATGATAGCCTGTCGCAATGAGCACTCTCACGTTAGCTGCATTGGCGACCCTGGTTTTTTGCGCACCCGGCTACCCTGGTGGATCCGGTGATGCGCAGCCCTTCGTGGACCAGTTCGCCAAGGCCGCCGCAGCGTCGGCGGGTTGGAAGTCCGACAGTCTCGCGGCCATCTATGACCCCACTGAGCAGGGTGGGCTTGCGAAACTGGGCGACAAGGACTCCGTGCTCGCCTTCGTGCCCTACGCCTTTTACGTGCAGCATGCCGTCGCACTGCACCTGACGCCGCTCGCGCAGGCCGATGTGGCAGGGGTCGGCATCCAGGAGCGTTGGACGCTGGTTGGAAAGGCGGGTGGGCCGGTCACGGGCCCGGCTACGATGGCGGGTTACACGATTTTGAGCGTCGCAGGCTATGCCCCGGAGTTCGTCAAGCATTCGGCCCTCGGTGAATGGGCGCTGCCGACAGACGTCAAGATCGAGCCGACCGGGCAAATCTTGAGCGCCCTGCGGCGCGTCGCGGCCGGAGAGCCGGTGGTAGCACTCCTCGACCAGACGCAGGCCGCGGCGCTGTCGACACTACCGTTCGCGGCGCAAATCAAGACGCTCACACAGTCCGCGCCGTTGCCGGTGGCTCTCATTGCGGTGGTCGATTCGCGCCTGCCCGAGCCGCGCGCGAAGGCATTTCAGGCCGCGCTCATTAAAATGAAGGCGGCCGCCGCCGGCGGCGAGACGTTGTCATCGGTGCACCTGAACGGTTTCGTGGTGCCGCAGCTTCCGGGCAATGCCGGCAAACCGTGAAACGCTGGATCGGCGTCGCGGTCGCGGCCTTGAGTATGGCGGCATGCAAAGCGCCGCCGGGCCGGCCGGCCGTACCACTTCCATCCATGACGGTCGAGCAACTCGCAGCGGCGGTCGCCGCGGATGCACGACGCGGCGGCGCTGAGAAGGATCCGAAAGTCCGCGATCAGCTCGCCGCCGATGCCGGTCGCGCCGCGCAAGCCTGCCTCGAACGCGCACCCCAGGCTGCTGCCTGTCTTTACTATGATGGGATCGCACTGGGCCTCAAAGCCCGGGCGCATCCCTTGCAGGCCAACGAGGCGCTGAAGGCGATGTTGGAGATGTTGGCGCGCGCGGAAGCGGCCGATCCCGAATATGACGAGGCAGGTCCCGCACGCGTGCAGGCCCTGGTCCTGGTCAAGGCGCCCGCGTGGCCCTTGGGGCCCGGCGACGCGGAGGCGGGGCTGGCATCGGCGCGCCGCGCGGTTGCCCTGCGACCCCTGCATCCGCCGAATGTATTGGCACTTGCCGAGGCGCTGGCAAAAACCGGCGACACTCACGGCGCCGAAGACTCTTATCGACGTGCACGCGACTTGAGCGAGGCATTGCCGCCGGGCGCTGATCGAGACGAATGGCTGCACGAAGCCGCTCAGGCGCTCGCCAGAATTGCGTCGCATTAGTCTCGAAGTGGTACCCTAAAACAGTCTCGAATCGGACCTTGAGCATGCCACCGCGCGCACCTATTGTGACTCTCTGGAAACCGTCATTGAGGAGTAATCCGTGCAGAGAAAAGAGCGTGATGTTTTTACCGCCATCGTGCTCGGCGGCGTGATCGCGGCCACGATTGACATTGGAGCGGCCTGCGTGATCTCGGGCCGCAGCCCGGGAGTCATTCTGCAGGTCATCGCGGGCGGACTGCTCGCCAAGGCAACGTTCGCCGGCGGATGGGCGACGATGCTAATGGGGGCCGTCTTGCAGGAGGCCATGGGTCTGCTGATTGCGGCAATCTATGTCTTGCTGGTGAAGCCCGTCCCGATGTTGCCGCGCCGTTGGATCGTCAGCGGGATCGCCTATGGCGTCGTCATCTTTTTCGTCATGAACTACGTCGTCGTCCCGCTGTCGGCGTGGAAGTCGACGCCGCATTTTACGTCCGCGAAATTTGCAGCAAACATGGGCGCGATGCTGCTCTTCGGACTCATCGTGGCATTCTCCTCCCGTCGCATCACGGTACGCGCTAAACTGCCGCAAGACGAAGCGACCACACCGGCGTAAACAATAAAGGCGTCCCGCGACCTTAAGTATGGCTCCCGACAGTGCGGCCTCACCCCCGCCCGGGAAGGGATCGCCGGGCGAAGTTTTGCGCGTGTCCCTGCAACTCGGACTCACCTGTTTCGGCGGCCCGATTGCGCATCTGGGCTACTTTAATCGTGAGTACGTTCAGAAGCGGCATTGGTTGAGCGCTGAGGAGTACGCGGGCCTCGTCTCGCTGTGTCAGCTGTTGCCCGGTCCCACCAGCAGCCAGGTGGGCTTTCTCATCGGTCTGCGCAGAGCGGGATATCTCGGTGCACTCGCAGCCTGGATCGGATTCACCCTTCCCTCGGCCGTTCTCATGTTTGGCTTCGCCCTGCTTGCACCGCGCGCGCCCGGACCGCTCATGCAATCGGTCTTGCATGGGCTCATGTTGACGGCGGTCGTGGTTGTTTCCCAGGCGGTGTGGAGCATGGCTCGCACCTTGAGTCCGGACTGGCCGCGGGCCGGCATCGCGCTCGCGGTTGCTGCGTTGCTTGCATTCCACAGCAATGGAACGCTTCAGCTTCTGAGTCTTGTGTCCGGCGCAGTCGCGGGCGGCATCTTGTGCAGAAACCTGAAGCACGCCGTCATGGAGTTACCGGCAGCAAATCAAGGGGCCGCCTGGATGGCGCTGGCCCTTTTCTGCATCTTGTTGATAGGGCTGCCGGCCTTGAGCGCATTCGCCCCGCATGGGGCCATTTCGCTGGCCAATCTATTCTATCGGGCAGGCGCGCTGGTCTTTGGCGGCGGCCACGTTGTGTTGCCTCTTCTGCACGATGCGCTCGTGCCCGCCCACTGGATGTCGGAAGATGCGTTTCTTGCCGGCTACGGATTTGCGCAGACCATGCCAGGTCCTCTGTTCACTTTCGCAGCGTATCTGGGTGCCGCGAGCGCGCCGGCTCACGCCGCGATTATCTGGGCCATGCTTGCTCTTGCGGCGATCTTTCTGCCGGGACTGCTGTTGAGTATCGTCGGACTGTCGCTGTGGTCTCGGTTCGCGCTGATCCCCGCGGCCCAGGCGATGCTTGCGGGCGTGAACGCAGCGGTTGTCGGCGTCCTGGGCGCCGCACTCTACAACCCCATCGGTGTCACGGCGATTCACAGCGGCACCGATGTGGGCGTCGTCATTGTCGGATTCGTGCTGCTGCAGTGGCGGCGCATTCCTCCCATCCTGGTCGCGGCGCTCATGCTCGCGGCAAGTCTTGTGGTGCGGTGGGTCTCGTGAGATTGCGCCGCTTAGCTTAGGAATCCACAGGCATCAGGGCGCCGAACTGCTCAACGTTCGGCGGAACGCGGCAATGATCGCCGGCTGGGGCAGGCGGATATTCGGCACGTTTTGGTAGCCTTGCCATCCGCCGCCGAGGCTTTTATATAGCTCAACGAATTGCTCGCCTTGGGTGACCTGCGCCGCGGCGTACTGTTCCTGAAGGTCATAGAATTGCCGTTCAGCGTCCACGACGTTGAGGAAGTCGGTCAGACCGCGGTTGTACCTTGCGTTCGCCAGATCGACGGCGCGTTGTGCGGCAAGCATGGCATCGCCCAAGTGCTTCAAGCGATCCTGCTGGGCCTGGTATCCATCGAGAGCAGCGTCCACCTGCTGTACGGCGCTCAATATGGTTTTACGGTACGTCACCAGGTTCGCATGCGCTTGCAGGTGAGCGATGTCCACTTCGGCATCGAGGGCGCCAAAGTCCAGCAGCGGCCAGACCGCGCCCGGTCCAAAGGACCAGATATGCTTGGAGACATTCGGCAGGGTTCCCCAACCCTGCGACTGGGATCCGATCGATGCGACGAGCGCGACCTGCGGAAATAGATTGGCCGTTGCCACGCCGATACGCGCGGTCGCTGCCGCCAGTTCGCGTTCCGCCTGCTGAATGTCGGGCCGGCGCTTCAGCAGATCGAGCGGCGCGCCGGGCGCCACGGGCGCGGGCATCGATGGGATGAGACCGGGAGTCGACAGCTCGCGGACAATACTCTCCGGATATTCGCCCAACAGGACCGCAAGCGCATACTCACCCGCGTTCACCTCGGCGTCCACGGGCGCTATTTGCGCCTCGAGAGTGTCGAGTTCCCGCGTGGCGAGCTGGACATCGAGCTCGTTGGTGATCCCGCGCTCATACCGCAGGTTCACGATACGCAGCGATTCGCGCAGCACGCTGTCGGCGCCGCGCAGAATGCCGGCGCGAATCTGCAAACCGCGCAGGTCGACATAGCCTCGAACCACGTCGGCGATGAGCGAGGTGATGACCGCGGAGCGCGCCGCCGCCGCGGCTTGCGCATCGTAGCGCGCCGCCTCGAACTCACGGCGGTACTTGCCGAATATATCCAGCTCCCACACCGCGTCGAATCCCGCGATCGTATTGATTTGTTGCAGGCCGCTGCCGTTATCCGCCGAGCGCAGGCCCTGCTCAGCCCGGCCTTTGGTCAAGTCCGATCCGGTGCCGCGTCCGGCAGCCCCGGTCGCATCGACGTCGGGCAGCGCGTGGCCGGCGACCACTACCTCGTAAGTGCGCGCCTGTTGCAGCCGCGTCAGCGCAATCTCCAGATCCGGATTGGACTTGATGGCGCGCTCGACCAGCGAATCAAGTTCCGGATCGTTGAGGGCGTGCCACCAGGTGGCAAGATCCGGTGCGGGTTTCGTTACCCCGTCCGCGCCGTTTGCCGTGGTGTTTGCGACAAACGCGGCCGGTGTATCGGGCTTCGGTGTGTGGTAGTTGGGCCCCGCGGCGCAGCCGCTCAAGGCTGAGCCTGCTCCGATGAGCAGCAACAATACGGCCTTGATTGGAGCGCCGCCGTTCATCGCTTTAAATCAAGAGCCTGTTTGGGAAGGGCTTGCTTGGGTGGCGCGTCGTTGTCCGTCGGCGTGACGCTTTGACCGGCCGCGATCTGGCTGCTGATGTTCAAGACCAGGTGATCGCCGGGTTTTACGCCCGAGCCGAGTTCCACCAGGCTGCCGTTGTCGCGGGCAATCGTGACGTCCCGAAATTCGATCTTGCTTTGTGCGTCGACTCGCGCGACTTGGGTGGCTTTGGGACGAAAGATCAACGCAGCCGCCGGGACTTCGACCAAGCCGCGCGGTTGCAGCTGGAACGCGACATTGACGTACGTGCCCGGCAGCAACGCATGATTGGCATTCGGCATGTCGACTTCGACACGCATGGTGCGCGCCTGCGCGTCGAGCGATTCCGCCGAGCGCGTCGTGGCGCCGGTAAAGACGCCGCCGGAGGGCCCGGTCGAGCGGATCTCCGCGGGCACACCCGGCTTCTGGAGCTCAATCGCGGAGTTTTGCGGCACATCCACGAAAATGCGCAAGGGATCCGTCTGCGCCATCCGATACAGCGGTGTCGTCGTCGAGCCGCTGCCGGCCGTGACCAGATTGCCGATGTCGATCTTGCGCTCCGTGACAGTGCCGTCGAACGGTGCCACCACCTGCTTGAATTGCGCGAGCGCGGTGTATTGATCGACCTTGGATTTGTCGAGCGCGACCTGGGCATTGGCCGCGAACAGGCGCGCGTTCGCACTTTCATAGTCGGCCTTCTTCGATTCGCGTTCCTGCTCGGACACCACACCCTTGGGCGAGTCACGCCAGCGCTCATTGGTGGTCTTGCTGAATTCAGCTTCGGCCTGCCGCGCGGCCACTTGAGCTTCGGAGGCTTGCAACTGCGCGCGAGCGGCGCTGAGTTCGGCATCGAGCTCGGGAGTTTCGATGATCGCCAGGACCTGGCCCTTTTTCACATGGTCGCCGATGTCCACCATCCACTTCGCGACATAGCCGCTGACTCGCGCATAAATCGTGGTTTCGTACCAAGCCGCGGTCTGCCCTGGCAGCACCAGATCCTGGCCCATCGAGGCGGGTCGCGCAGTGATGACATCGACCGGCGGCGGCGCCGAGTAGGCCGCCTCGGCTCCCGTCCGCAGGGTGCGCGCATCGACCAGGCGCAGCACCATCACCACGCAGAAACAAAAAGCCAGGATGCCGGCCGCTATGCCTGCGCCGATTTTCAAGCTCCTGCCGGTGCCGGGTTGAAATTCGGTGGAGACCCCGCCGCCTTCGGTTCGCGACGTGTCGTCCGGCAATTCGTTATGCGGTTGCATTGGCTCCACCTATGACATTCGAATCAACTACTCCGGCCGGCCGACGGCGCAACAACCGGTACATCGTGGGAACAAAGATCAGTGTGGCAAAAGTGGCGAATAATAGGCCGCCGATGACCGCCCGGCCCAAAGGCGCGTTCTGTTCGCCGCCTTCGCCAATCCCCAAGGCCATGGGCACCATGCCGAGAATCATCGCGCCGGCGGTCATCAGCACCGGGCGCAGGCGCGTGTAGCCGGCGGAGGCCGCCGCGCGCAGGGGATCGTCTCCCGCCGCCATGCGTTGGTTGGCAAAGGTCACGACCAAGATACTGTTGGCCGTGGTCAGACCGATGCACATGAGTGTACCCATGAGCGCCGGCACGCTCATCGGCGTTTGCGAGAGAAACAGCATCCACAAAACGCCGCCGAGCGCAAAGGGCACGGCCAACAGCACGATCAAGGGATCGATCCAGCTCTGGAAATTCATCACCAAGAACAGATACACCAGAATGATGGCCAGGGCGATGCCGGTGAACAGCCCCGCATAGCTTTCGCGCATCGTATCGACTTGGCCGCTCAGCGTTACGCTAAGCGCTTTCGCGGCATCCGGCCGGTTCGCCGCCAGCACGCCGTCGATGTCGTGCGCCGCTGAGTACAGATCGCGCCCCTGCACATCGGCATGCACATCGAACACCGGCCGGATATTCAGCTGGGAGGCGACCAGCGGAATGGCATCACGGCCGAAAGCCGCGAGATTGACCAGGAGTTGGCCCTGTCCGCTGCCGCTGCCCGACGCCACCGGCATCGTTTCCAGGTCCTGCGACGTGTCAATGCGATAGGGAGGCACCTGCACCACCAGGGGGTAGCTCACGTTGTTGCGAGGATCGACCCAGAAATTCGGCGCCGACTGCGCGCTCGAGTTCGTGGCGACCAGGACGTTGTTTGCCGCCTCCTGCTGCGTTACGCCGATTTGCGTGGCCAGCGCCCGGTCCAGATCCACGGTCAGCGCCGGCGCGTTCGGGACTTGAAACACGTGAGAGTCGACCACACCCGGCACCTTCGTCAGGTCCCTCGCGATCTTCGATGCCAGGCCGAATGCTTCCGCCTGGTCCGGCCCGGAGACCCTGACATCGACGGGCGCAGGCTGACCGAAATTCAACACCTGATCCACGATGTCCGCCGGTTGGAAGAAGAACTGCAGCTGCGCGAAATGCGCGGGCAGGGACTTGCGCAATTTCGCGATCAGTTGCGCGGTCGGCGTGTGCTTTTCGTTCAGCGAGATCAGTATCTCGCCATCCATCGGGCCCACCGTGGCCGAGTCGCTCAACGCAATGTTGATGCCGCTGTACGGCAGGCCGATGTTGTCGAGCATCACGTTGATTTGATTGTTGCCGACCTCGCGCCGGATCTCTGCTTCAACCTCCGCGAAATACTGCTGGGTTCTCTCCAGGCGCGTTCCGGGCGGCGCGCGCACGTGCAGGCGCATCTGGCCGGCGTCGACCTGGGGAAAGAAGTCCCGTCCCAGCAGTGGAAACAGACAAATTGACCCGACGATCAAGATGCCGAATGCCGCGATGGTTACGACGGATTCGGACAGCGTCCAGGCCAGCGCGTTTCGATATTTTTCCCGGAAAGACTCGAAGCCGCGTTCGAAGGCCGCCTGGAAGCGCACCAGAGAATTTTTCGGCGCGGCGTGCTGGCCCACGGGCCGATGCTGCGCTTCGGTGTGAAAATCGTGGACCGATCCGCGCATCAGCATATTGAAGAGCACGGGCACCATGGTGAAGGACAAGGCGAGGCTTGCGAGCAGCGCCCCGATCACGGAGAGCGATAGCGGCGAGAACAGGTATTTCGCGGTGCCCTGCAGGAGAAACACGGGCACGAAAACGATGCAAATGCACAAGGTCGACAAAAATGTGGGGACCGCGACCTCGCTCGCACCGACCACGATCGATTGGCGCAACGGCTCCTTCATGGCGACGTGTCGTTCGATGTTCTCGATGACCACCGTGCCGTTGTCGACCAAAATACCGATTGCCAATGCAAATCCCCCGAGCGTCATCGTGTTCAGGGTTTGACCCGTCAGATAAATGAAGAGCACGGCGGTGATGATCGACAGGGGAATGGCGGCAAGAATGATCAAGGACAGGCGCATGTTGCCGAGAAACAAGATGATGACCAGGGCGGTCAACCCGGCAGCCATGCCGGCGCTCATCCCCACGCTGTTCAGCGCTGCCTTCACGAATACCGATTGATCGAACAAGGGTTGGATGGCGACGTCCGCCGGAAGCACCTTTTTGATGTCATTGAGCGCCGCGCGAACGCCGTCGATCACCGCGAGCGTCGAAACTCCGCCGGTCTTGCGGATGGTCATCAACGCGCCCGGCGTTCCGTTGACCGAGACGGAGTTGGTTTGAACCTGAAATCCGTCGTGCACATGAGCGACGTCGCGCATGAAAATCGTGCGCCCGCCCACCTCTTTGATGGGAAAGGCATTGATGGTGTCGATGAGGTTTGGCGAGTTGTTCATCGCCAAGGCGTAATCCTTGTCGCCGATTTTGACGTCGCCGGACGGCAGGATGACATTCTGGCGCTGCAACGCCGCACTCACATCCGCGGCCGACAATCCCCGCGCCTGCAAGGCCTGGGAATCCAGGTCCGCCATGATGACGCGAGGCTTGCCGCCGTAGGGATAAGGGACTTCCGCGCCGTGCACCACCGCCAACGCGGGACGGATGATGTTCTGGCCCAGGTCATTGAGCTTGGTATCCGGCAGGGACTTGCTGGACAAACTGAGCTGGATGATCGGCACGTCCGTGGCCCCATAGCGCAACACCAGCGGCGGTGTGATGTTGGGAGGCATGTATTTCAGCACCACCAGTGCGCTGCTCGCCAATTGAGAGATCGCGCGGGTGACATCGGCGCCTTCGTGCAGATACACCTTCTCGACCCCGACCCCCTGGTAGCTCACGGCCTCGATGCGCGAAATGTCGTCCACCAACGAAGCCAGCTGCCGCTCGTGCAGGGTCAAGATGCGGTTCTGCATGTCCTGCGCGCTCATCCCGTTGTAGGTCCACACGACGGCGACGACCGGAATGTCGATTTCCGGGAAAATATCGACGGGCATGCGCAGTGCGGCGCCGATTCCCATCAAGGAGATCAAGATGAGCATCGCCACCACGGTGTAAGGGCGTTTTAGCGCAATTTCGACAACGGACATTCAGGATCCTCTAACAGGCAATTTAGCCGGGCGAGAACGGCAAGTCAGGAGTCGGAAGTCACGATTTGAAAGTGACTTTAGTCATTTTCGTCCCGGCCAACGTCACTTTCAGACGCTTTTAGCGTGCTTGGACAGTATCGCGAGTTCCGTCCGGGTATTGGCGTGCAGCTTGTCCATGATGCGGCTCACATAGTTTTTGACGGTCCCCTCCGCGAGAAATAAGGTGCTGGCGATCTGGCGATTGCTCATGCCTTCGGCGATCAGCTCGAGTATTTTTTCCTCTTTTCCGTTGAGTACTTCGGTCGCGAGGACCGGGTTCGCACTCGGCCTGCCGTCCTCGAGCGGCGTCGTGGGCTCCGCGCGCAAGGATTCGGACCTGCCCGATTGCGCCAGACGGCGAAACTGATCCATCACTTTGCGCGCGATTTGCGGCGTTAAATGCGACTCGCCGCGTTTTAGCCCGCGGATGGTCTCAAGGAGATCACTCTCCGCCGCATCCTTGAGCAAATAGGCCTGCGCGCCGGCGCGCACGGCTTCGAATACCGTCTCATCGTCATCCAGCGTCGTTAGAACCAGTACCTGGGTCTGCGGAAGTGCTCGCGTGATTTCGCGTGTCGCCAGCACCCCGCCCTTGAGCGGCATGTGCAAATCCATCAGCACGATATCCGGATGCAGCAGCTGGGTCAGCTCAACCGCTTCCACGCCATTGCAGGCCTGGCCCACGACCTCCATGTCCGATTCCATCGACAGCAGCAGCGCGGCACCGCGGCGTACCAGCGCCTGGTCGTCCGCGATGACGATGCGAATTGCCGGCTGGGAAACTTCTGCGGGGCTGGTCAATGACGGCATCCCTGGAGGCGGCGCATTCTCGCTTACCTCGATCCTTGAATGATGAGAGCGATGATGCGTCCCGCGAGGCGCTGAATGGAAGTGACTTTAGTCACTTGTTGAGTCACTGCCGCATCGGAGGCAGGGGGTGACGCGAGAATCGTCAGTTCAATCGCAGTGACTGAAAAAAGTTTGCTGATTCTCAGCACTTTCTAATCTTGATCAGGTCCAATAACAGGCTGAGGAGGCCCGGATGAGAATACTGCTCGTCGAGGACGATCAGAAGCTGGCGCAGTTTGTGGCGCGCGGGCTGCGCGCCGAACGCTTTGCCGTCGATCTGGCTGCGAATGGCGCGGACGGCGAAAACCATGTCCGCGCCTATGAATACGATTTGATGGTTCTCGATCTAATGCTGCCGCAGATGAGCGGGACCGAGCTTCTGAGGCGCGTGCGCCGCTCGCACCCGGCACTCCCGGTGCTGGTGCTCACTGCGCGGGACGAAATCGAGAGCAAGGTGACGCATTTCGAGGCAGGCGCGGATGACTACCTGACGAAGCCCTTCGACTTCGCGGAACTCCTGGTGCGCATCAAGGCGCAGCTGCGGCGCGCACCGGCAGAACGCCACGAGGTGCTTCGCGTGGCCGATTTGGAGATGGATCGTGCCACTCAGCAAGTGCGGCGCGACGGCAAACAAATTGAGCTCACCGCGAAAGAATATGCCCTGCTCGAGTACCTGATGTGCAGTCCGGAACGGGTGTTCTCGCGCACGATGATATTGAATCATGTGTGGGATCAGAGTTTTGAAGGCGTCACGAATATTGTCGATGTCTACGTGCGGTACGTCCGCAAGAAGGTCGATGAACCGTACCCGCGGAAGCTGATTCACACCGTGCGCGGCGTGGGCTACTGCATTCGCGACGCTGAATCGAAGAGCGACGTGCCCGAATGAATCCGCGCTCCCTCGCGTTCCGCTTGACCGCGTGGTACACGCTCCTGCTGGGGGCGACGTTCATTCTGCTGGCCGCCGTCACCTTCTTCGGCCTGCAGCACTACCTGCGCTCCAATGCGCGGGATGCCCTCAGAAGGCGCGCGACCGAGGTGGAACAAATCCTGGTGCGCGCACCGGCGGACGTGGCAGACGAGACCATCGCTCAGGAAATCGATCTGCATCTCGCGCCGGAGGCGAACAATCGATTCATCCGGGTCACGCGCCTTCCGGGGAAAATGGTATTTCTGTCCGGCCCACCGTCCGACGGCAGCTTCAACCGCTTTGACGTCGCTGCGCGCCTCCCAACCGGCAGCTCGAAGTCGGCGGGCGAGTTCGTCGCGACCATGCTCGGCGATCGACATCTGATCGTCGGTGCGACCTCGACCGCCACGGTGTCGGGCCGATACGTGCTGGAGATAGGCGCCTCCACGCTGCCCATGGAAACCGCGCTCACCCGCCTGATTGACCTGCTGGGTGTGCTGCTTCCCACCCTGATCGGCTGCGCGGCGGTCGGCGGATATTTGTTGGTCACCCGGGCGCTGCGCCCGGTCGATCGGCTATCGCAGACCGCCGAACAGATGAGCCTGCAAAACCTGTCATTGCGCCTGCCGGTGGTTGCGACGGGCGATGCGCTCGAGCGGTTGTCGATCTCTTTGAACAACATGTTGGGACGATTGCGCGACTCGGTGCAAAGTTCACGGCGGTTTTTGGCGGACGCTTCCCACGAACTGCGAACGCCCCTCACCGTAATCAAGGGCGAGTTGCAAGAGCTATCGAACGAAGGCGGCCTGACCGGCGCCGCTCTGCGTGAGCGCGTCGGCAGCGTTCTCGAAGAAGTGGCCCGTCTCGAACACCTGGTATCGGGTCTGCTGGTACTGTCGCGTCTCGATGCCGGCGAAACGCAGCGCGAGCGTACCGAGTTGGACCTGGCCGAACTGGTGCGGAGCACGGCCGAGCAAATGCGTTTGATGGCCGAGGATCGCGGCATTGCCATCGAATTGTCGGGCCTGCAACGCGCCGTGATTCAAGGTGACCCGTCGCGCATCAAACAGATCGTCGTAAATCTTTTGCACAACGCGATCCGCTTCACGCCGGCGAGAGGCAGCGTAATATTGCGGACGTCCGAGGACGATGCGTTTTCGCTCCTGGAGGTAGTCGATACCGGTGTCGGCATACCGAAAGCCTCTCTGCCGCTTGTGTTCGAGCGCTTCTATCGTGCTGACGAGGCCCGCTCACGCGACGACGGCGGCGCGGGGCTGGGTCTGTCGATCGTCAAATCCATCTGCTCCATGCATGGGGCGGAGGTCGAAGTCTCCAGTAAGCTCGGCGAGGGAAGTTGCTTTCGTGTGCGATTTCCACGGCGGCTGGTTTCGATAAGCCCGCTGCGCCCCGAGAACAGTGTTGCAGGAGTGCGTGCGCCGGCGGAACAGATTCTTGCGGCGAGCGTAAGTATGGGGACCGGCGTGCACTAGACGGTCATGGGGTCCTTTCTAATCTGGCGTTCGTGGAATTCTAATCTTCGCCGCTCAGTCTTAAATATGACGGCAAAATTCGCCGGCTGGAGACAGATGTGATGCCGAAGAAGGCTCGTTCATTCGCCCGCCTGCGGCTGCTGGCGTGCGGCATGGTGGTTTCGCTCAGCGTTTTCTGCGCCGCCAACGCGCATGGCGGAGGCGGCGGAGGCGGCGGGGGCGGCGCGCACGGTGGAGGTGGCGGGGGCGGCAGCCACTTTAGCGGCGGCGGCCATTTCGGTGGCGGCGGACATTTCGGCGGAGGCGGACATTTCGGCGGAGGCTACGGCCACTACCATGGCGGGGGGTATGGCGGTGGATGGCGTGGGTACTATGGCGGGTGGGGCCGCTACGGCTGGGGATTCGGCGCGGGTCTCGGGCTGGGCCTGTATTTCGCCGCGCTACCGGCTTATTACTCGACCTATTGGTGGGGCGGCATTCCCTATTACTACGCTGACGATACGTTCTACACCTGGGATGGAGCGGCCGGCCAATACGAAACGATCAGCCCGCCGCCCGAGATCGAGCAACAGGCACAATCCGAGGCGGCCAGTGAACTGATTGCGTATCCGAAGAACGGGCAGAGCGACCAGCAACAGGCGCAGGATAAATCGGAATGCCGCCAGTGGGCGCTGACGCAGTCCGGCTACGATCCGGCGGTTGCGGCGACGAGCGCTGCGCCCAACCGCGGCGAGTATCTGCGCGCGCAAGCGGCCTGTCTCGACGCCCGCGGTTACAGCGTCAGGTAACTTCCGACGCTGAGGCGCCAACTAGGCCCGATTGCGCACGCTCGCACTCACGCGCGTGCCGTGAGGTTCCTGCCGTGCGATGGCCAGAGTCGCGTGTATCAGATCCGCACGATACTGCATCAATTTCAAGCCCAATCCCTTCGAATTCGGCCGCGGTTTCGCCAGCCCAATTCCATCGTCCGCCACCGTCAGCGTGGCCAAGCCGGCTTGTACATTTAATCGAACGGCGATTCGCGTTGCGGAAGCATGCTTCAGGGCATTCGTAAGCGCCTCCTGCGCAATGCGGTAGAGGTGATCGGCTGTAGTGTTATCCAAGCGCAGCGTCGCGGTGTCGGTGACTGCAAGAGTCACCGAGGCTTGGGAATGGGTAGGCAGATCTACGAGCGTGCGCAGCGCCCCGATGAGGCCGCCATTGGTATCGGAGAGCGGCGACAATCCCTGGGCGATCTGCCTGCAGGTCTCGATGGAAGAACCGATGATCGAGGCCAGGTCGGCCAAATCCGCCGCAATCGGCGCGCCCGAGCTGCGCGCGGACTTCTCGAGATTGTCGATCAGAAGGCTTGCGCCGTACAGGGTTTGGCCCAGCCCATCATGAATGTCCGCTGACAGTCTGCGCCGTTCACGCCTGCCGACATCCAACAGCTTCGATTCAAGTATGCGCCGCTCTGTTACATTCTCGCCGATGCTGGCAACTCCAACGGGCTCGCCCGAGGTGTCGCGGATGACTGAGTTATTCCAGCGCACCAAAAGCATCTCGCCCGAACGGCACCTGATCTCATTTTCATGATGCCACGCCGATGGTGAGTCATTGAGGATGTCGGCGAACAGCTCGCGCAACTGCGGGGCTTCGTGCGGGACGAAACGCTCGAACCAATCGCACCCCAGAACCTCGGGCAACGTCCATCCGGTGAGCGCCAAAAAATAATCGTTGCAGAAACTCAGCTTGGCATCGCCGTCCAATGTGAGCGCAAACAAATTCATTTTGCTCACGACCTGCTGGAAGCTGCGCCCCAGGTCTTGGTTCCTTCGCGCAGGATCGCCGTAGGTGTCCATGCTTGCAGATTCCTTTTGCAAAAGGTGGTGACCGCGCCTTGCGCGAGTTTACGCCTCAGATAGTGGGGCGTGCCAGGACTGCGCCTTCGCCGTAAAGCGCGGCGTGTTCCCTTGCGTAGGGTGCGTAGGTCTCCTTCATCGTCGCCAGATTCAGCAGCATCGCCGCCACCTTCCGCTGCGTTCCCGCCGCGTACAACGTGGAGCGCACCCACACGCTTTCCGTGCGACGACTGCCGGTTAAACCGACGACCTCGCGCTCGATCTCATACGGCTCTCCGACCAGCACCGGACCCTCGAGCAGGCGAATTTCCTGGTCAGCGAACAATCCCACGGCGGGGCCGCGGGTCTTGAAGCTGTTTTCGCGCGCGCTGTATTGCATCAGCACGCTGACCATCTCGACGGGCAGTATCGGCCGTCCCCAGACATGGTCGGAGCTGTTGTAGATCGCGGAGGGCTCCGTGATTCGCTCGAGTTTCTGAGCCAGGCTGAATGGATAGAGCGCGCCCATATGCTGCTGCGAATCCATCCGCACCGGTGTGCGCGGCGACCGCATGCCGATTTTGATATCGGCAAGGATCACAGGATCGGCGAGGGGCGCCAGCGCGCTCAAACGCTGATCGAGCGCGGAGGGCGGAAAGTCAGGACCCACCGAGGCCGTGCCGCGCAGAATTTCGTCGCCATTGGCGCGCAGCATCCAGATTTCGCTTTGAACGCCGCGATTTTCCGGCCGGCGCATGCACGCCTTCACCTCCTCGCCTTCGTAAACGGGCGCGCGGTAGTGCGCGGAGATACAGCCGCGGCTCAGCCACCGCTCGCCCCAGAGAGCGACGCCGAGCGGTGCAAATTGACTGAAATGCGTGGGACCCTCGATCGTCGCGCCCTTGAATCCGAGCTTGAGTGCCGTGGCGTTGTCGTGAATCGAGGTGTGCCCATCGTATTCCTGCGTCGCCAACATTTGCTTCGGCGCGCGGAAGGGACCGGAGAGTATTCCCTCCTGTTCTGCAATTACGGTGTCAAATGGCGCCATGAGAATTACCCCTGTTGATCGCCGGCAATCACGCGACTGCGAGCATGCCTTCCAGCCGCCGGCGAATCAGCGCTTCGGCATCCGTCATGATGCGGTCGATGAGTTGCTTGCAGGTCGGAATATCGTGAATCAATCCGACGACCATGCCGCACGACCAGGCGCCCGCATCCATTTCGCCCTCGAGCATGATACGAGGATAGACCCCGCCGACCTCGGCGGCGATGTCCGCGAAACTTAAAGCGGGTCCCCGTTCACGCTCCTTGAGCAACAGCCGATCGACGGCGGCGTTGGCCAGTACGCGTTCCGTATTGCGCAGCGGCCTCATGATGAGGCGGGTGTCGAGTTCGGAGGCGGCAACGATGGCCTCCTTGACGCGGGCGTGCACGGGTGCCTCCTGGGTGGCGATGAAGCGCGTGCCCATGTTCATCCCGTCCGCGCCCAAGGCGAGCGCTGCGACCAGGGAGCGCGCGTCCGCCATGCCGCCAGAGGCGACGAAGGGAATCTTCAGGACTTCCGCGGCGCGCGGCAGCAAGATCATGTTCGGCACATCATCCTCGCCCGGGTGGCCGCCGCACTCAAAGCCGTCGACGCTTACCGCATCGCAGCCGATCGATTCGGCCTTGAGCGCATGACGCACGGAGGTGCATTTGTGAATCACCTTGATGCCCGCCCCTTTGAGTGCCGGCAGATACTTTTGGGGATTGTTGCCCGCGGTCTCGACGATTTTGACGCCGCTTTCAATGATCGTATCGACGAACCTGGGGTAGTCGGGCGGGGTCACCGCCGGCAGGAAGGTGAGATTGACTGCAAACGGCTTGTCCGTCATGTCGCGGCAGCGGGCGATTTCTACCTTGAGTTTCTCTGGTGTGCGCTGTGTGAGCCCGGTAATGATTCCCAGACCCCCGGCGTTCGATACCGCAGCCGCCAGTTCCGCGAAGCCGACGTAATGCATTCCGCCTTGGATAATGGGATGCTGAATACCGAGCAGCTGCGTAATCCGCGTTTTCAAGAGTTTTCTCCGCCTTGGGTTTTTTTGGCGCGCCTGAGGATTTAGCATGCCTGCGTCCTGCGGTGCAACGACAGCTTCGAATTACCATCGGGAGATCGCCATGCTTCATCATTTCAAGATCAGGTACGCGTTTTGTCTTTCGGCCTCGGCGCTGCTCGCGCCCGCCGCGATACCGGCAGCGGACGGACCGTTTGCGAGCCTCGATCCGAAGGCCATTTCGATCCGCTTGCCGGCCGATCTTCAGTGGAAGGGCGGCGAGAACGGGATCGAAGTCATTCCCTTGGCGGGCGATGCATCGAAGCCGGGCCTGTATGTGATTCTGGTGAAATGGAGTGCGCATCACAACAGCCGTCCGCATTTTCATCCCAACGATCGGTTTATTACCGTGCTGTCCGGAACCTGGTGGGTGAATACCGGCCGCAACTACGACCCGGAGCACATGAAGCCCGTTCCCGCCGGAAGCTTCGTGACGCACTACGCCAAGGAGGTGCACTACGACGGTGCCAAGGATGCCGATGTTGTCCTGGAAATCGTGGGGATGGGTCCGGAAACGCTTACTCCGGCAGAGGCGAAATAGCACGCACTCTGTAGGATTGCACTGACGGGCAATCGCACGATTGCCCCGCTAGCGACGAGCCGCACTGAGTTCTTACCTTTGGAGGACAGGGAAAGGAGGCCCGGATTCGAACCTCAAGGACCATTCATGAAGCGACCAAACATCGTTCTCGAGAACATCCAACCGGATAATTTCATCGCCAGCGCGAGTTACGAATGCATGACGGAAGTACAGCTCGGGCTTCTCGCGGTGAAAAAAGGGGATGCCGAGCCGGTGCGCAACTTCGCGCACCATTTGATACTGGACTACGACAAAACGAGTTCTGATATCGCCAGAATCGCAACGCGCAAGAAATTACGCGTGCCGGACTCGCTTGACGAAGAGCATCGCAATATTGTCGAGCAACTGAAGGAAAAGAGCGGCCGGGATTTTGATTCTGCCTACACGAGCAGAGTGGTGGACGGTCAACAGCGGGCAATCACTCTGTTCAAGCGCGGCCAACGCATCAAGGATCCGGAGATTTCTGCCCTGGCGAGCAGGGCGCTGACCATGCTTGAGGCTAGAGTGCAGCGGACCACCTCGCTCCTTGAGAGCATCGGGTCGCTGTCTTAGAAAATTCCGCTTCACTCCGCAGCTTGCGTTTCACTCGGCAGCGCTTCACTCCTCGGCGCGCAGCTTCGCCACCTTGGCCGCAGTCAGGTCGGATCCCTTGACGCCGAATCGAGCCGTCACATAATTCGCGACGCTGGCAATTTCCGCATCCGAGTAGGTGCTGCCGAAGGCCGGCATGTTGTTCGAATCGCCCGTAACGTGCCGCCGCCCGCCGCCGATGATCACCTGCGCGACGTTGACGCCGGTCGCATCATTGACGCCGCGCGTGCCGGTCAACGTTGCAAATGGAATAACCGGGCTCACGCCGGTCCAGCCGTGGCAGCCGGCGCAGGCGCCCTCGTACACGGCCCTGCCGTGTGAGTCGCCCGCCGCGCTCGTGGTCTCGGCGAACAGCGCCGGTGCCGGAGTTTGTTTTGGATCCGGTAGATCGGCGGATGCAACCACCGGCACGGAGCGCAGATACGTCACAATCGCGGCGATATCGCTGGTTTTGAGATAGCTCAGGCTTGCATCGACAGCTTCGCCCATCGGGCCGGCGGCGGTGCCGCGGCCGTCGGCGTGTCCGACGGATAGATAGTGGGCCAGGTCCGCATCGCTCCACGAACCCACGCCGCTGCTGTGATCGGGTGTGATGTTATAGGCCCGCCAGCCGGATTGCACCGCGCCCGCAAATTTCTGCCGATTGTTCAGCGCGAACGCCAGATTGCGCGGCGTATGGCACTCCCCGCAGTGCGCCATCGCTTCAGCCAGGTACGCGCCGCGATTCCATTCCGGGCTGCGGTCCATGTTCGGCTCATAGCGCCGGTCGGGATTGAAGAAAGCCGACCAGAGACTCATGAGACCGCGTTGGTTGAACGGAAAGCTCAGCGTGTTTTGCGGCGCGGGTGCGTGCACCGGCTTTAAGGAAAAGAGATATGCCTTGATTGCCAGCGCATCGGCATCCGACATGTAGGTATAGCTGGCATAGGGCATCGCCGGATACAGCTTGGTGTGGTTGCGGCCGATGCCTTTGTGTACTGCATCGAGGAAATTCGCATCGCTGTAATTGCCGATGCCGGTCTCCGCATCGGGGGTGATGTTGGTCGAATAGATCGTGCCGAACGGCAGCACGAAGGCAACGCCGCCGGCGAACGGCGCACCATCCTTGGCGGTGTGGCATGCCTCGCAATCCGCCGCACGCGTCAAATACTCGCCGCGTTCAACCGGGCTCGCGGATTTCAGTTCGGCCGGCACGCCGGTCGGATCCCCAGCCGTATAAGCCGCGAGCGCGACGCGTTTGCCGCCCGCAAAATCGGTGGGAAGAGGACCGAAAACGATATAGGCGGCCACGATGATCACCACGGCGACAATCGCCGCGAGCGTCAAAAGAAGCGGTCGTCGCTTATTTTTCGGGGGCGTTGCATTCATGGTGCGCTAGCTCCTGGCGATGTCGTTTTTGGAGAAGGGGAATACATACACGCGCTTGCCCGTGGCGGCAAACACGGCATTGGCAACGGCGGGCCCGATGGGCGCGACGCCGGGTTCGCCCACGCCGGTCGGTTTTTCGGTCGAGGGGACGATGTAAACCTCCACCTTCGGCATTTCATTCATGCGCAGGACTCGATAGTCGTTGAAGTTGCTTTGCTCGACGCGGCCGTCCTTCAGCGTGATCGCCCCATACAGGGCCGCGCCCAAGCCGAAACCGATGCCGCCCTCCATTTGCGCCTTGATGATGTCCGGATTGACAGCCGTGCCGCAGTCGATCGCGCAAACCACCCGATCGACCTTGATGCGTCCTGCATCGTCAACGCTGACTTCGGCCACTTGCGCGACAAAGGATTTGAACGCCTCGCACACGGCGATGCCGCGGCCTTTGCCCTTCGGCAGGGGTCCCGAGGTCCATCCGGCTTTGTCGGCGGCGAGTTCCAGCACGCCTTTCATGCGCGGCTCGTGTTCGAGCAGCTTGCGACGGAACGTGAAAGGATCGGCGCCCGCAGCGTGCGCGACTTCATCTATGAATGCCTCGACGGCAAAGGTTGTATGCGAGCTGCCCACGACGCGCCACCACAGCACCGGCACGGGGGATTTGGTGGTCGACAGGTCGACCGCGATATTGGGGATGCCGTAGCCGATATTCGCAGCGCCTTCCACCGAGGTCGGGTCTATCCCGTCCTTCATGCCCGCGGCGAAAATCGTGCCGGCCATGATGGATTGGCCGACAATGACATGGTGCCAGCCGGTGAGTTCATTTTGCGCGTTCAGGCCGGCTTCGAGCTTGTGGAAGTACATGGGCCGATACAATCCACCGTGGATGTCGTCCTCGCGCGTCCACTGCAATTTGATGGGCGTGCCGTCCGCACCATGCGCCTTGGCAATCGAGACCGCTTCCACGATGTAGTCGGAAATCGTGTTGGCGCGCCGACCGAAACTGCCGCCGGCGTACAGGGTATGAATGCTCACCTGGCTGGGATCCAAACCGGCTGTGCGCGCTGCGTTCATCTGGTCGATGGTTTGGAATTGATCGCCGGCCCAGATCTCGCAGCTCTTGGCATCCAGCTTGACCACGGCGTCGAGCGGCTCCATCGGCGCATGGGACAGATAGGGGAATTCGAAGGTTGCTGAAACCTTGCGAGCTGCCTCGCCGAGGGCTTTTTTGGCATCGCCTTCCTTGCGTGCGGGCAGCGCCGGCTGATCGGCAAGGCGCCGATACTCGTCCATCATCGCCGTGGAACTGCGCTTCTCGGCCTTTGAATCGTCCCACTCGATCTTGAGCGCATCCCGCCCCAGCTTGGCAGCCCAGAAATTTTTCGCAATCACGGCAACGCCGCCCGGCACCTGAACGACTTTGACCACGCCGGGCACCTGCAGCGCCGCGGTCGCGTCGAAATCTTTGACCACGCCGCCGAACAGCGGTGGGCGCTTCAGCAGCGCGACAAGCAGCCCGGGCATTGCGACGTCGATGGTGAATTGCGCCGTGCCGTCGCATTTGGCGGCGACATCGACCCGCGCCGGCTTGCCGCCGATGAGTTTGAAATCCTTCGGATCCTTGAGCTGCACGCTTGCAGGCACGGGCAGGGCGGCGGCCTTTTTCACCAGCGAGCCGAAGCTGGCTTGGCGCTTGCTCGCGGCGTGGGAGATCACGCTTTTATCGACCGTAAGTTCTCCGACGGGCACGTGCCATTCGTTGGAAGCGGCCGTAAGCAACATCGCCCGCGCCTTCGCGCCCGCATCGCGCAGCTGCGGCCAGGAATTGGCGATCGACGAGCTGCCGCCGGTTCCTTGAATCTTGCCGAAGACCAGATTGGCGTAGCGCGCGGCATCGGCAGGGGCGCTCTCGACACGGACCTGCGACCAATCGGCATCGAGCTCATCCGCAAGCACCGTTGCCAAACCCGTGTATGAACCCTGGCCCATTTCGATGTGCTTGGAAATAATGGTGATGCTGTTGTCGGCGCCGATTCTGACGAAGGCGTTGGGCGCGAACGGCGCCGCGTTATTGGGTGCGCCGGCCAGCGCCATCGCGTGCGGCGCCGTGCCCATCCACTCGAACCCAATGGTGAGCGCCGTCACGGCCGCACCGGCGCCTTTCAAGAATGCGCGCCGTTCGACTTTGGGTGCAGTAGGCGAGTGATTGCTCATGGTCAGGCCTTGGTAGATTGCGCAGCGGCATGAATCGCCGCCCGAATGCGCGGGTAGGTGGCGCAACGACAGATGTTGCCGCTCATCGCACCGTCAATATCGGCATCGCTGGGCGTGGCATTCTTCTCGAGCAGCGCGGTCGCCGACATGATCTGCCCGGATTGGCAATATCCGCATTGCGGAACCTGCAGGTCGATCCATGCGGCCTGCACTGCCTTGCCTTGCTTGCTCTGCAGTCCCTCAATCGTCACGACTTGCCGGCCCGACACCGCCGCCAGGGGCGTGACGCAGGAACGGACCGCCTGACCGTCGAGATGAATCGTGCAGGCACCGCACATGGCCATGCCGCACCCGAACTTGGTGCCGTGCAGGCCGGCGAACTCGCGGATGGCCCACAACAACGGCATGCTCGGATCCGCGTCCAGCGTCGTGCTCTTGCCGTTCAAAAGAAATGTCGTCGCCATAAGGACTCCGCGAAGATTCGAATCCGTAAGAATCCTCCTGTCGCGGATCGTATTCAAGCCTTGGGCGATTCTAAGTATGATGGCGTCGCTCAAAGCTTTGAGGGAGGAGTGCGATGACGCCCGTTATTCGTATCCGCATCGATTTCGCCGAAAACGTCCACGTCGGACCGGGCAAGATCGCGCTGCTCGAGGCGATCAAGTCCACGGGATCCATTTCCGATGCCGCGCGCTCTCTCGGGATGAGCTACCGGCGCGCATGGATGCTCATAAACAGCCTGAAACAAGGCTTTTCCGAGGCTGTAAGCGTTTCCTCAACCGGCGGCGCGGGCGGCGGCGGCGCACGCGTGACAGCTTTCGGGACAAGCCTGATCAGGCAATACCGAGCGCTGGAACGGGAGGTGGGGCGGCTCGCTGCGCAACGACTCACGGACATCGTTCCGCATGTGATCATGAAGGCGCCCCGCGCCGACCACGCCGGCAAAAAGCAGCTCGCAAAAAAGATTTTGCAGCGGGCCGAAAAAATCTCGTAACATCCCGTGTGCGCACGCTCGTCGTATTTCTTCAAATACAGCGACGAGCATCCTTTTAGACGCGGCGTTGTATCTATAGAAATATAACCGGCGAGCGATTGCGGAGAATTTCCGGCGGCGGCGGTTTACTCTGCGCCATGGCAGATCGCATTGTGCCGCCAGAGTGAATTCTCCCGCGCCGCAAACCAATGCCCCACCGGTCGGCAACCGCTTCGATCGCATGGAGTGGGCCGGAGCCTTCGGCGATCTCGGCACGCTGGTCCCCTTTGTCGTTGCCTACATCGCCGTGTTGAAGATGGATCCGTTCGGGATACTGTTTGCCTTTGGAGCGGCGCTGCTGATCTGCGGTCTTTATTTCAAGACGCCCTTCCCCGTGCAGCCGATGAAAGCACTCGGTGCCGCCGCGATAACCCAGGCGGCGCAGACCGCGGTCATTACCCAAGCCACGGTCTACAGCGCGGGATTGGTTACAGGAGCGATTTGGCTGATTCTGGGCTTGAGCGGCGCGGCGACGCGCATTGCCAGGCTCGTGCCGCGCTGCGTAGTCATAGGCATCGTGCTGGGGCTCGGCCTGAGCTTCATGCTCGAGGGCATCAAGCTGATGAGCACCGGGTGGCTGATCGCCGCAATCGGATTGATGGGAACGCTCCTGCTGCTCACGAATCGCGCCATCCCGGCCATGTTCCTCTTGCTGCTGTTTGGTGCGGCATGCGGTGTCATCCAAGATACGGCCGTCGCGCAAGCGCTGTCCGCAGTGCGACTGCAATTTCGCCTGCCGAGTTTTGCGCTGGCGTCGATCAACTGGCACGACCTGTGGATTGGCACGTTATTCCTCGCCGTTCCGCAGCTGCCGTTGACGCTCGGCAACGCGGTCATTGCAGTCAGAGAGGAAAACAACCGACTGTTCCCCGATCGCGCGGTCAGCGACGGATTGGTCGCCACCTCAACAGGATTGATGAATCTTTTGGGCGCAGCGCTCGGCGGTGTGCCCATGTGCCACGGCGCAGGCGGTATGGCAGGGCACGTGGCCTTCGGTGCGCGCACCGGTGGCGCGCCGATCATTCTCGGTGCGATTCTCCTGACGCTGGCATTTGGTTTCAGCGGCTCGATCGAGGCGATTTTGAATGTGTTTCCAAAGGCGGTGCTTGGCGTCATTCTTTTTCTGACCGGCGCACAGCTCGCGCTCGGGTCGTGTGATTTCAGCAAGAACAAAGGCGAGCGTTTCATCACGCTTGCGACCGCGGGCTTTGCCATGTGGAACGTCGGCTTGGCGTTCGTTGTGGGTCTCGCGTTCGCCTACATTGCAAAGCGCGGCTTGCTGCGGCTCTAAGGTGGCGCCAGTCAACCGACGCGGTGCCGCCACAAGGTCACGATGAGACCGCCCGCGACAATGACTGTGCCGCCCACCAGGCTCGGGAGGCCGGGCGCCGTGCGAAACTTGACCGCCACCCTTTCCACCCAGCTGGCTATTGCACCCAACTGGCTATTGCAAGCTTCCCTCGATCCGCAGCACCGGATACAGGTTGTAGCGCCCGTCCCAGGATGTATGGCGGCGTAAAAAAAATTCCAAACGGGCAACCGGGCTGGCGGCAAACCCAGCATCTTGCTCGCACTTGCTCGAGAATTCCGCCGCGAGACGCGGATCCTTCTCGAGCATTTCCCGTGCAATCTGCTCGGCCACATAGGGTTCCATATGCTCCTTTTGTTCGAAGCACGCGTTGAACAATCCCCACGAGACAAAGGAGTCGGGAGCGTGCGGTTCGAACAGCGCCACCGCCAGCCGGGCCAAGGGCTGCGCGATCGGCACCCAGAGCGCGCCTTCCTGAGGCTCATACATCTCCTTGTGCCACGCACCGGTAAGTTGCGCGCGCATGCGGCCTTCGAACGGTGCTGCGGAGAACTTCACTGCAACAGCGCGAAACACCTGGGCGTCGATGGTCCGGGGTGTGTGGCGCAGACGGGAGAATTGAATGCCATGGGCCTCGAGCCTGGGTGCAATATCCGCCGCGAACGCCAGGGGGATGACATATCCGCCGAAAGGTACCATTGCGGTGACTGAAGCGCGGACATGATCGCGGAGCGGCACGCGCCAGATCTGCGGTGTCTTCGGATCATACGTGGTGACGAGGCCTCCCGAAATCTTCGACGGTGCGCGCGTATAGGCGTAGCCTCGAAATTCAATGGTGCGTGCGTCCGACGCGCTATCCCGGTCCACGGTGGCGCCGCCTGCCGCCGCCGGCTCGCGCCAGCTCGATGAGAAATCGAGCGGTATCTGCGCTCCGCCCAGCTTCATTGCTGTCTGATCGGCTTGCAGGGCCAGCTGGAGCCAGTCGCTGCCGTGGGCGGCAACCAATTCCGCCAGGCTGATGATGGTGTTGCGCATCACCCGGACTCGATGCGCATAGTCTTTCCAGGAATGCGTTTCGACCAGCACCGTGAAGCGATTTCGCTGCGGAAAATACCCTGTTGAGAAGCGCGGCGAATACACCGTCAACGCAAACCCGGAGGCAGGATCGTCGGTGCTCGCCAAATCAGGATAAAAATCCAGGGCCAGGGAGCCTAGCGCGTTGAGCCGCGCAATGAGCGCGTCCCGCATCTGCCGCCCGCTTGCCCTCAAGGTCGCGTCGCCCTGATTGAGTGGTTCCACTTGCAGGGAAATATCGGGCTCGAAGTCCGCTCCATCGGTGACATGCAGGTCCGCGCACACCAGCGGATCCCACGCGGCGATGAGGCGCAGCATGGCGCGCATCTCCGGCGTATCCGCCTTCGTGTAGTCGCGATTGAGATTGATATTTTGCGCCGTCGTGCGCCAGCCAGTCTCGACCGGCCCGTTCTGATTCGGCCGATTCCAGCGCCCGAACCGTTCGTGACCGTCCGTATTGAAGGCGGGCACAAACAGCACGGCAATTCGCGCGAGCAATGGATCGGGCGCGGTACTTCCCAACAGATCGCGCAGCGCGATGAACCCCGCATCCTTGCCGTCGCTCTCTCCCGGGTGGATGCCGCCCTGGATCATGAGCAGCGGGATCGCGCCGGCGCGAAGTTCCCCCGGCGTCAATGCGCCGGATCGGGAGATCAGCAGCGCACGCATGTTGCGCCCTTCGGCGGAATGTCCGAAGTCGAACGAGCGCACGGACTCGGGCCACGCACGTGCGAATTCCCCGCACAATCGCTCGACTTCCGCCAGGCGTCCGGTCTCGCGGTAGTTCGACAGCTCGGCGATGGTCATCAGCGTCTGGTCTTTCATCAGGCGATTCTAACGTCCGCCCGGTCTTGGCACGAGGCCGAAGCGGAGGAGATCGAACTATTGCAGCTTCGCGACTTATATAATGCGGCATGCAAATCGCTATCTTCACCACCGGCGGCACGATCGACAAGGTGTACTTCGATGCCAAGGGCGGCTATGAAGTCGGCGCGCCCATGGTGCGTGAAATCCTGGAGCAGGGCCGGGTGACAGCAGACATCCCCATCGTCGAGCTCCTGCGCAAAGACAGTTTGGAGATGACCAGCGAGGACCGAATCGCCGTTCGGGATGCGGTGGCCGCCTGCGGCTCGACGCGCATTATCGTGACCCACGGCACGGACACCATGGTCGAAACGGCCCGTGAGCTACAGGGTCTTGCCGGTAAAACCATCGTCTTGACCGGCGCGCTTCAGCCCGCGCGCTTTGCCGATAGTGACGCGGCATTCAATTTGGGACTTGCGGTCGGCGCCGTCCAGGTATTGCCCCCCGGTGTCTATATCACCGCCAACGGGCAGGTGTTTCCCGCCCAGTCGGTGCGCAAAAACACCGCCCTCAATCGCTTCGAATCTCTTTGAAAAAAATACAAAGGTTGGTCGCGCGGGCATGCCGTAACTAAGGTCTTGCCATTGTTGCTCCGGCCGAGTAAATAAATGATATGAACAGCCTCGGCCAACGCACCGGCGCGATCGGTCCAAAAATTTCCTTTCCTGCGATGGCGTTCAGAAAGGTCTTGAAGGGATTTGAGATCGGCGGCCTGCCGTATGCGGAAGTCCAATTTCAACTCAAGCGCTTGCTGGCAACGGGTGCATCGCCTGCCGAGTTGCGCGAAGTCCTGCGCCGAACCGAGTTGATCGAACCGCTGCCCGAGTACGCGCATAGTGAAGTACTTGGCCTTCTCGATGAAGCGATCGAGCGGGAGACGGCGCAACAAAGCGATTCGGAAGCTGCGCTGGAGCCGGAAGCGGAATTACCTCCGGCGCCGGAACTCGCCGCGGAACTGGAGGCGACCCGAGCCGCCTTGGAGTCGGAGCAAGCCAGGGTCGCAGAGATCGAAACTGAATTGATCGAGAGAGCTGCGTCCGAGCAAGTGCTGCGATCTCGTCTGGACGCAGCACTACAGGAATCGGAGCGCTACCAGTCTGAATTGCGCGCCGCGCGAAACTCCATCGCGAGCCGCGACAAGGTCACGGCGCAAATGCGGCTGACGCTGGACGAACGCGATACGCAGCTCGCCAGCCTGCGGCGTGAAAACGCCGAGGCGTCGGCGACGTTGGAATCGCGCACGGCCGACGGCGTGCAGCTGGAGGCGGAGTTGCAAGCCGCGCGCACGCAAGCGGCCGCCCTGGCCGCGGAACTCAAATCGGTACATGCCGCGCTCGAAGCCGAACGACGCAAGGGTCAGGAAATCCAACGAACATTTGCCGAAAAAGGCACGTTGAGCGGCGTCGTGCAGGAGAGCAGTCAGCAGGCGCAGCGCGAGTTGGAGCAAACCCGCGCGCAGATGCGGCAAGTGCTGGCGGAGCGTGATGCCCAGCTCACGGCGCTTCGACAAGGACAGGCCAAAACGGTAGCTGCCTTGGAAGCGCGCGCCAAGAGTGCAGAGGCGGAGCTGCAGGCCGTGCCACGACGCGTTGATGGCGCGCAGGGCGAACGCGGCGCATCGAAAGCGGAACTCGATCGTCTGCATTCGCAGATTGCGCATTTGCAGATGAAGTTGCGCGACAACGATGCGCTGGTTGAAAAACTGCAGGCAGCGGTGCGTGGCGAGGCCGAGCGCGCGGCGCAATGGCAGAACGTCGCGCAGACGCGAGATTCGGACGTGCCCCTCATATTGCCGCAATTCGAAGCCAAGCGGCCGCCTGTGGCGGCGCGCAAGCCCCGCTTTGGGATGCGCGGATGGCGTTGGGATCCCCGTGCCGTCCCGAAAGAGCTGTGGATCGGTGCCGCGGTCGTGTTGCTCGCGGCGGCGGCTTGGTTCCTCGTTCACCATCCCGCGGCGGCGCCGACGAAGGCGGCCGTCATACCGATTCCGCAGGTCCGGCCCGGCAGCATCATCCAGGATTGTCCGACTTGTCCCACGCTGACTGTTTTACCCACCGGTCGATTCGAACAGGGAACGGAAGCGGCGAATGGTTCTGCTTTCGAAAAACCGCCGCATTTTGTGTTGATTGCTCATCCGATTGCGCTTTCGACCAATGCAGTCACGGTTGATGAGTTCCGAGCTTTTGTCGCGGCGACCGGGCGCGACATGCAAGGCTGCGACACGTACGACGGTTCCTGGCGACATCACGCTGAAAACAATTGGGAGAACCCGGGTTTTGCGCAAACCGGATCTCATCCCGTCACCTGCGCATCCTGGAATGACGCCAAGGCCTACGCCGCGTGGCTATCGGCGAAGACAGGCCACCAATACCGGCTGCCGAGCGCATCGGAGTGGGAGTATGCGGCGCGCGCAGGCGGGACCGCCGCGCAGCCATGGAGTGAAGACGGTGCAGACGCATGCGCCAGCGCCAATGTGGCGGACCAAAGCGCGGCACGTCGCTATCCGGGCTGGTCGGTGTTCGCATGCAATGACGGCTACGTTCAAACATCTCCCGTCGCTTCATTCAAAGCCAATTCGTTCGGTCTGAATGACATGCTTGGAAATGTCTTTCAATGGACTGAGGATTGTTGGAATGCAAACTACAAGGGTGCGCCGATCGATGGTTCGCCGCGAATGGACGGCGATTGCACCGAGCGCGAACTTCGCGGCGGCTCATGGTTCAGCACGCCGGCCTATGTCCGCGCCAATTATCGCAATCATTTCGGCGTCGACTATCGGACCAGCAGCGCCGGCATCCGCGTGGCCAGAGATGTCGAGACATGAGGCGGCATTCTTTTGGCCGAGTGCGACGATCTGCAGCGCAATTCGCCGCCGCGGCGTGCCTGCTCGTGTGCATGGCGGCGGCCGCGCAACCCTCGGCGGTAACCACCGCCGGTTCCACCGATTTCGAGCGCTGCCGCGTGCAGGCGAATCTGGACGCGTGCTATGACGCCATTCGTTATCGGCCGAGCGATCCGTCCCTGCTCTCCGCACTGGGTGATGCTCTGGCTCGCGCGAATCGCCCCGCTGATGCGCTTCGAACCTATCAGCGCGTCGCGGCCCTGGCTCCGAACCTACCCGGCGTTGCCGCGAAAATCAGCGCGATCGAGACGAAGATGTCAGCAAAGCGCCCACCGGCAAATTCGCCGCCGCGCGCCGCCTCCGCCGATACCGCCTCCGGCAAGCGCTTCTCCAATGCCGCACCGGAGACGCAATCGCATTGAGTTGAGGGCGTGCGTGCCCAGCGGGCTCCGTAGATGCTACATTGCCCCGGAGCATTGGCCGGAGAACGAAAAATGCAAGACTGGGATGTAAGCAACAAACAAAGACGCGGCTTGCTGCTGATGGCCGCGGCAGCGGGTGCCACTTGGGTCTGGCCGCGGATGCTGCTCGCGGCAGCCGACAAATCCAACAAGACGTATGGCGGCGATCTGAATTCAGTCCGCGTCGCGATCGAAAAGCAGCGGCCCGAGGCGATCAAGCGTCTGCAAAATTGGATCGCGCTGCCGTCAATAGCAGCCGAGAACCGCAACATGCAGGAGGGCGTTCGAATGATGATCGACCTCTTGAAGGACGCCGGTTTTCAAAGCGCGAAGGTAATGCCGACCGATGGCCAGCCCGGCGTGTTCGCAACTTTGGACGCCGGCGCCGCGCGCACCATCGGCATGTACTTTATGTACGACGTGAAGCAGTTCGACCCCAAGGAGTGGAGTTCGCCGCCGCTGGACGCCGATATCATCGACAAGGCTCCCTTCGGCAAGGTCATGATAGGGCGTGGCGCCATCAATCAAAAAGGACCCGAGGCGACTTTCCTTGCCGCGCTGCATGCGTTGAAGGCGGCGGGCCGCAAGCCGCCGGTGAATATCGTGCTGGTGGCCGAAGGTGAAGAGGAAATCGCCTCGCCGCATTTCGCGCAAATTGTGCATCAGCCGGAAGTACTCAAGGCATTGTCCAAATGCCATGAAGTGTTCATGCCCTTCGCGTCGCAGTCGCCGCAAGGTTCGGTGCAAATTGCGCTCGGTGCGAAAGGTGCGCTCGAAGTCGAATTGGTGGCTTCGACCGAAAGATGGGGCCGCGGATCGAAGGATGACATTCATTCCAGCTACAAAGCGGAACTCGACAGCGCGGTGTGGCGCATGGTCAAGGCACTCTCGACCTTGGTGTCCGAGGACGGCAACGACCCGGCCATCGACGGATGGTTTGAGCATGTCAAGCCCTTGACCGCACGCCAGAAGGAACTGATCGGCGAGCAGGTCGCGCACACCAACGAAGCCGACGTCAAGAAACTGCTGGGAGTGCAGCACTGGGTGCGCGATCTTTCGTATCGCGACGCCTTGGAGCGGCTCGCCTCGCAGCCGACTGTCAATATCGAAGGCATGTATGCCGGCTACACCGGACCCGGTGGGAAAACCATTCTGCCGTCCAAGGCCACGGCCAAGCTCGACCTGCGGATGGTGCCCGATCAGACGGCCGCGGATTGCGAAGCCAAGTTGAAGGCCCATCTGGCCAAACGCGGCTACGGCGATATCGAGGTCAAGGTCACGGGCGGCTACGACCCCACCCAGACGGATGAGAATTCATCGCTCATCAAGGCATCGACGGCGGTCTACAAGCAGCTCGGCATGCCGGTGAGCTTGTCGCCGCGCCTTGCGGGTTCTTGGCCCGGCTACATCTTTACCGGTCCGCCGGTGAATTTGCCCGCGGGCCATTTCGGCACCGGACACGGCAGCCGCGCCCACGCGCCGGATGAGTACTATGTCATCGAGTCGAGCAATCCGGCGGTGCAAGGCATGGCGGACGCGACTTTGTCGTACGTGATGCACCTGTATGCGCTCGCAGCGGTCTAGCGGGGGCAAGCGCTTGAAGTAGAAACTCGGCAGTGCCGGCTACCATGTAGGGCGCAGGGAGATGCGGGGAAAAGTGAAGCGCTTGGAGTCAAGGGTTCGCCTCGTGTTCATTTTGATGGGCACCGGCTGCGTAGCGCACGCGGCAGTGACGCCGGAATTGCAGCATGCGATTCGCGACAACACTTTTGAAGTCGTTATGAAAAAACCGGAGCCGGATCCGGTGAAATACGAAAAACCGCTGCCGCTCGAACTGTTGCCTTACACCGAAAGAACCGACGCGTATCGTTCGATCGGCACGGCTTTTGCGCTCGGGCACAACATGTACGTCACGGCCGCGCACGTTATTTCCGTGGCCATAGGCAGCCAGTTCGGGCCGCCCGCATTGCGCCGATCCGACGGTACGATCTATGGCATCGACCGCATTCTAAAATTTTCGCAGCACCAAGACTTTGTGGTCTTTTCTTTGCAAAACGATCCGGCACCCGCCGGCCTCGTTCCCAACACGAGTCCCAAAATTGATGAGCCGGTGCTGGCGATTGGCAATGCTCTGGGCGAGGGCGTGGTCATTCGCGACGGACTGTATACCTCGGATACACCTGAGGCGCAGGACGGACGGTGGAAATGGATTCGATTCTCGGCGGCCGCGTCGCCAGGCAACAGCGGCGGTCCGCTCTGTGACACCGACGGACACGTGATGGGCATCGTCATCGGCAAGTCGCCAAATGAGAATTTGAACTATTCACTGCCTATTACGCTCGTGCTGGACGCGGATGCACAGAAAGCTAGATTCGACGTAAAAGCGCTGGTAGGGCTGCCCTACATGCAGGGGACCTATACGTACTCGTACACAGATGATTTCAATTTGCCGCTAGCTTGGCCTGCGTTTGTCGATATGTTGCGCAAAACGGCTGATCGGCATTCCGACGATTCTCGTGCGTTATTGAAGAAAACCTATGCGGACACGCTGTTCCCCAGGGGGCCGGGCACGGAGTCGCTGCTCTACCGGTCTGCCGACAATGCATCGATGCCGCGTCTCATAACCCAGCAGGTGGACGGCACATGGGTGGCCTCCAGTCATCAAGAGGAAAAAATCGATTTGCCGGGGGACGGTGCGGTGCGCGTCGCGGATGTGGCGGCAGCGAAAATCATCAGCCTTGTGCGCTCGGATGGCGCTTCCGATGATGCGTTTTACGGCGACTCAAAGGCGTTCATGGATCTCGCTTTGAAAGGACTGAACCTGCGCCGCGCGGTGGGTCCGGATCAGGTGCGAGTAGTGTCGTTGGGCGCGGCAAAGTCCGACAGCATTTTCGTTGATCCCTACGGGCGTAAGTGGCAGGAGCGGGTCTGGGCAATACCCTTCTTGGACGCCTATGCGGTGGGTGAATTGCTGCCGACGCCGGATGGCTACGCCGCCATTCTCTTCATGTCTCCATCACCGACCATTAATGATGCCAAAGCGATCGCGCAATTGTTTGCCGGCCAGTTCGACGTGTCGTATCGAGGAACATTGGCCCAATGGAGCGCGGCATTGCACCGTACATCGCTGCTGCCGACGGCGCTCTCGGCCGTGAAGCTCGACAAGTCGCCAGTATGGCGCTTGCAGACTCCTCGTTTCGTATCGAGCATTCCGCCCAATCTACTCGAGCTCAACGACAAAAGTCCGCTCATCTTGACCATGGGGTTCTTGAACGACGGCCCCAAGACCGTCTGGGATATTCAAGGGGTTTGGTGGGAAAAGGATCAGCGCGAAGATGCCGCCGTCGGCGTGTGGCGCCGCCAGCGGCCGCCTGAAAGCGCCAATTTGGAACTTCGCAAGCACTACGACAGCATTCGGATGCGTCGTGCACCCTACGATGGGACGATCAACCGAGAGACCACGGAGATCTACTCTGCGAGCAAGGTCATTGACGTACCGGGCAAGAAAGCGGGCGCTGTGTCGGCTGATTTGGCATATGGCGTAACCGTCCGTATGACCGGCCATCCCAGCCGGATGGACTTCGAACAATCCACCACCCAGGCGATCACGAATCTTCGGGTGGTTGAGCATGGGATAGGAGAGGACATGGTTTCCAACGACAAGGCCGTTACGCCGCCTTGGGAGACAATCATCGATGAATTCGTGCGACGTTCGAACACTTCGGTGGATGAGATTGACGCTCAATTGGGCAGGGATATCCGCGGACGTCTCTTCAGCGAGGATATGCGGGAGTACGCTCGGATCATCTTGACCAAGGGTGCCGCCGTGATGCGGACCAATGATTCTCAAGAGGTCATGTGGACCGACGTTATAGAACGCCGCGTCAGGGCGCTTTTGGCGTATTGGAGCCAGTATCCCGCGCTAACGCACAATCGCGATATGTGGGCCGAGTTTGTGAGGCGAAATCAACTGCCGCCGGCGACACCGCACAATACCGAAGTGATTGCCGCCCAGAAGCGGCTGCTCTCGGAATTGGCTCATGGCCATCCGGATGTCATGTGGCTGGAAGAGGCGCAAAAACTGCGCGAGGCTTACATCAAAGAGCGCAGCACGCTGGTCAAAGCCAATCATCTTGCCGTGCCGCCAAATATCGAACTGAAGCCACGTACGACGCCCTGTCCTGCTGCCGCAACCACCAATTCGGGCGGCAAGATGCCGAGAATCGCGCCTAACGCCGATCTTCGGCCCTTGGAGGATTTTTGGCCGAAGGAAAGCAAAAAACTCGGCGAGGAAGGAGTCGTGGTGGCGGGGATTCGAGTTTCCGCCACGGGTTGCGTTACCGGCTTTGCGATTGTGGGATCTTCGGGGTCCGGGATGTTGGACCAAGCCGTCCTCAGTTACGTCGAATCGATCCCATTCGTTCCAGCGGGCCCCGATGGAAGGCCAATCGATACGACAGTCACGATGCCGATTCTATTCCGGTTGAAATGATGCTCTGGCCGCCGCATCGCGGGTAACCGAGCTGGGAATTCGCCATGGCATCATAGCTTCTGCACGACCACCCGTCCCTGCGGGTTGACAAAAACATGATAGCGGTTGCCATCCTTGCAGGTGGCGACATAGTCGCTGTCCGCATTGCGTTTCACGCTGACGACCTGGTCGCACGGCTGGCCGTTGAGCACGATCGTCGCCTGCAAATCTTGCCCGGACGACAGACCGTCCGCCATCGCCCAGCGCGTAGCGCTCAAGATCGCCATGACTAAGATGAGTTTGAATATTCGCGCGCTCACAGTGAACTCCTTCGATACCTAGATTTGTGCAAATTTCTTGGGGTCCATCAGTATTCCCCAAAGAGCGTCTCGCGACGAGGCGATCGCCGAGGCGAGCTGCGGATCGCCGTCCTGAAGCAGCGTCAGTACTTTGATGATCAACGTATCATATTTCTGCCGCAGCACGGTCGTTGGTGTCTTCGCCGATCCATTGTGAAATGCGCGCAGCTCGTCGAGCAGGTCATCCACCTGGTTCTTCAATGAGAGTTTCGTGAAGACACCGATCGCCTTGGTGTCTTTCAGCCGCTGCTCGAGTGAACCCAAATCCAGGTTCTGTGCCATCGTCGATCCGGGCACGGTCGATTTGGGTGCAGGCTCGGCGGCGGCGGGGGTGGGCTTCGGCGCGGCTGTCGCCGCAGTGTCGCTGGGTTTCGAAACCGCGCGGCCGGAAGGCGCGGCGGGCGAAGCTTTGATCGCCGAAGGTGTCGCCACTGCTGCTGGCACTGCTGCTGGCACTGGTGCTGGCACCGGTGCTGGAGCAGTCGCTGGCGGTGGAACCGGCGGGGCTGGCGTGGGAACCACCGATTGATCGGGCGCGATGGTGGCAGGAATCTGCTCTGGCGCTCTGTCTGGGGAACGTCGCGGCGCAGCACAGTCCCACAGCACCAGTGATGATGCAATCGCGACGGCCAAAATAGCAACCCGAGCCATTCCTGCACTCCACGCCAGATGATCAGCTTACATCATCTACACCGCGGCACCGGCTTGAGGGAACTGAATCACGGCACCCGCCCCTCGGCGCCTGCATCGAGTTTCTTGCGCATGTCTTTGAAGAGTTCCGTGTCCGCCTGGGGCGGATCCTTGCAGACCATACGAGTCTGTGGCATTCCGAATGTCGTAACGCCATGCGTCGTGTAATAGCATTTGTCGTCCACCCATGTGATGAGCTCCCCACCCTCGGCACGCTCGCTGTCACCCAACAGGTGATAGTCACGAACCCGCGGAACGTTATTTCTCGACCACTCGAGCTGTGAATCCGACGGCCCGGCAAGATTTCTCCAGTGTCTTTCGCTCTCCTCCTTATCCGACTGCCGCCGCGCAGCCGCATCGGCCTCAGCGCCTAAGTCAAACGGCAGGGTGATCGCGTTACCAGGCTCCGGCTCGACGATGCTGGCCGGCAGATCGATCTCACGTGAGGCTTGCCTTCTTGGTTTCGGTGTGGGGATTGATGCGGGCAGGGTGGCGGGAGGCTTACGAGGACTCTCCTGAGGGAGCGACAAGAGCGGCAGCGAGCTATCGGCGACGCGCAAACTCGTTATTCGGATGCCATCGGTAGCGAAAATGAGCAATGCAGCCAGAAAATGTAGGCCGACCACCGCAACAAGCACAGCGACGCGCCACTTCTCTGCTTGAACGGGTCGCCTCAACCGCATCCCTTTTGTTATTCGAGATACGCGAGTTTCGACTGAGATTTAAATTTCTAGTTTCGGCGGACACCCATTTCTTAAGTAGTGACCCGGCCAGGAGCCCGGCCGCCGTGATCGCGATAGGTGCGATCGAATAAGATCCCCATTTTCGGTGCATAAGCCTGTGCACAACCGGTTCGTCGTCATCAAAACGCAATCACCAATCAACCGTTTGTCTCGATCTGCTGCTTTTTTGATCACCGCGAAAGATCACTCCGGTACCGCGTACGGATGCCACTGACCGTCCGCACCCTTCAGCATCCAGCCCCCCGGTCGCGTGCACACTTCGAGCAGGGCCGCAGTTTCCGCATCCGGCACGCCGTCATAGCGTGCCGGCCGATATTTCATCTGGAATGCAATCAAAGAGGCCCGCGTCACCTCATCGAGCTGGCCGTGTTGGGGCACCTCAAAGCCATGCGCGCGAAGTCGCTGCTGAAACCAGGCTACCGCAGGCACCTCTTGGCCAAATTGTCCGCGCGCCGCGGCGACCGCATCCGGATCCGGCCACACGATCAGCCCCGCAAGGGCGAGCTGGTACCAGGGAAAGCGCGGACCGGGGTCCTGTTTGGTCCAAGGTTGAATATCGCTGTGGCCGAGTACGCGATCCGGACGCACCCCATGGCGCCGCTCAACGTCCCGCACGAGTTCAATGACCGCCTTAATCTGCTGTTCGGGATATTCCGCATACATCCCGGTCGGATCGCCGCCGTTTCCTCGATTCACAATTTCGATGCCGACGGAACTCGAATTAAGATGCGTGTAACCCTGCCAGTAGCTCGGGCCCGCATGCCACGCCCGCTGACTCTCGTCCACCAGACGGTAGATCGTCGGCGGCTCATCGTTGATCAAATAGTGGCTGCTGACCTCCTCCTTCGTCAGCCGGTGCAGCGAGCGCGCAAAGTCGATTTCCGTGTAGTGCAGCACGATGAACTGCACCCGGCTGCCCTGGCTCACCGCGTGATGGCTGGTATCGATTGTCGGCTGCACGGAACACCCCATCAACGCCGCAACGGCCAAGATATCGAATCCTGCCAGTCCACGCCTCGCCGCACAGTAGTCCGTCCGCATGATCCGTCTCGTTCTACCAAGGCGCCGGCTTGTAGTCCTTGAGAAACTGTCCCCAGACATGCTCGCCGCTCAAGTGGCCGGCGAATATCGGATCGACGATGCGCGCCGCGCCGTCGATGATGTCGAGCGGCGGCGCGAAACCCAGGTCCGCCTTGCGCGCCGCATGCGCGGCGGGATCCTCATCCGTCACCCATCCGGTATCAACGGCGTTCATGTGGATGCCGTCCTTGACGAAATCCGGGGCGCTGGTGCGCGTCATCATGTTGAGCGCCGCCTTGGCCATATTGGTGTGCGGATGCTTGTCGGTCTTGGTGGTGCGATAGAACTGTCCCTCCACGGCGCTGACATTCACCACATGCTTGTGACGCCCGGGCGTGCGCAACATGAGCGGCTTCAGGCGGGCATTGAGTACGTAGGGTGCAATGGCGTTCACCAATTGCACTTCAAGCAGTTCCGGCGTCTTGACCTCATGCATGCGCAGCCGCCAGCTGTTGACCTCGCGCAGGTCGACCTGCTGCAAATCCTCATCGTAGCGATCCGCCGGAAACAGTGTCTCACCGCCTTGATAGTCCTCATCGAGGTAACGCCGCTGCGAGAGCGCTGCGCTGTGCAGCAGTCCCTCGCCGTGCTGGCGCAGCGCGCTTGCGACCAGCGCGCCGTGCGGTTCGAGCGGCTCTTCGAGGCGCTGCCGCAATTCGTCATGGCCGCCGAGCGGCTGGCGCCAGGAGTCGGGAAGCGCAGCCAGCGGCTGGCTCTCGCGTTCGAGCAAGTGCTGAAAGAAACCCGCTGGGCGCCGTACGGTTTGGCAGGCATTGTTCAAGATGTAGTCCAGGCGGGGCAGACGTTCGAGCAAGAACTGCGTAAACAGCTCGACGCTCGGCGTATGGCGTAGATCGAGGCCATATATCTGCAGACGCGCGTGAAACTGCGCGAAATCGGCCTCTTTGGAATACCGGTCGATGGCATCGACCGGGAAGCGGGTGGTGACGATGACCTGGGCGCCGGCCCGCAGCAGCTTCAATGACGCCTGAAAGCCGATCTTGACGCGTGCGCCGGTGATGAGCGCATAACGGCCGCTGAGGTCGGCAGTCTGTTCGCGCTTGGCGTAATTGAACTCGCCGCATGTCTGGCACATCGAATCGTAGTAACGGTGCATGACGGCAAAGGATTGCTTGCAGACGTAGCAGTTACGCTCTTGACGGAACGGGGGGCGCGCGCCGGCGACTTCGGGCTTCGGCCGTTCGAGCCAGAGCGGCGCGTAGACTTTTGAGCGCCGCTGGACCCGCAGGCCCGCGCGTTCAATGATGCTGCGGTCATGCTCCTGCGCAACTTGGCGCTTGGCTCGCCGGAATCCCTTGAGCATTCTCGACACATCGTGCCGCTCCGGCTTGGTGACCAGACCCGCGAGCATCAGCAGCTCCAGACGCTGCTCCTGGCTTAAACGGGTGAGATGCGATCGATCGGCCTCGATCGCGCGCAGCACGCGCACACAGGTGCGCACATCGTCCTCGGAGAGCCCGATATCGGGGGAGGGTTTGGCGTTGTTCATTGCGCCATTGTAGTTCGCCGAGCGGGTCGGCGCTGCCGCTTAACGTGCCGGCGGCATTGCGCCGCCGGCACTGTCGATCAAGCTATCGCGTACAAGAACTCGACAAACGATGCCGCGGCACCATCCAATCCCTTGATCTTGGGATTTTTCGAGTCGATCAAGTAGTACTCATCCGGTGCGTGCGCCCCGGTGCCGTGTCCCAGGCCGAAGTCGCCGGCGGGAAGACTCAAGGGCGGACTGGTGAATCGATAACCGGGCCACGATCCGGGATTGCGCGGCACGACCAGCGGCGGAGCACCCAGCTTGCCGAAGGTTGCGACGACCGCCTTGAAGAAGCGGCTGTCGGGGTCGGTCTGCGTGGGGTCGTAGCCGCCGCTCATGTTGACTTGAATGTCGCCGAAGCCGTGCTTGGTCAGATGCGCTTTCACCTTGGCGAGCGTATCCGCCGCCGTCATGTCGGGGACCAAGCGCATGTCGATCTTGGCCACGGCTCGATGCGGCAGCACCGTCTTGCCGCCGGGACCGGTGTAGCCGCCGACCAGACCTTCGATGTTGATCGTCGGCTGCGAGAACAGCCGCAGCAGCGAGTCCTGCCAGTTCAAATCGTGCACCCAATGATCGACTCCGAACTCGGCTTTGATCGTGGCTTCGGGCACGGACTTGGCATAGGCCAGGACCATTTTCTTTTGCGCTTCGGACAGCGGTTTCACTTTTTCGAAGAATCCTTCAACCGCCGGCGTATGGCCGTCCTTTTCCACCAACGTGTTGAGCGCCTGCACTAGATGCCAGGACGGCGAATCGACCTGCGCCTCGAGGCTCGAGTGGATGTCCTTCTTCGGTCCGCGGCCCCAGGTCGCGCCATCCGAAACCAATTCCAGTTCGATGACACCTTTGGCGCCGGCGGCCACTTGCACGCTGCCGTCGGTATCTTGGCTCGCATCCGGCAGCATCACGCCGACGCAGTTCTTCATGTACGGGAACACATCGGGACTGTTGACGATTTCGCCGAAATGCGGCGAGGCGATTTCCTCTTCGCCTTCGCACACCAGGACCAGGTTGACCGGCAATTTCTTCCCCGTTGCTTTGAAGGCCATGAGCGCGCTCAAAAATGAGTTCTGCGGACCTTTTTGGTTTACCGCGCCGCGCCCCATGCAGACCGTGCCCAAGCCCGCCTTCTCGACCAGCCGGCCTTCGAGCGGCGGCGAGCTCCATTCTTCGGGCACGAACTGTTTGACGTCGTACATGAAGTAGACCGCGACCGTGGTCTTTGCGCCCGAATCCAAGCGTCCGAACACGCCCGGTTTGCCGGACGTCGGTATGACTTTCACGCCGGTGAACCCGGCTTGCTCGGCGAGCTGCGCCATGAACTCCGCGCCCTTGGGATAGTTGCGGTTTTCGGCCGCGATGGAGGGCAGGGCAATCCAATCCTGCAAGCGCTTCACGTTCTCGGCGTGCATCTTTGGAATCTGCGCCAGAACCGCCGCCTTGTCGGGATTGTCGCCGGCCGCGGCCAGCGCGGCGGCCGGCGCGGTCATCAATACGGCACCGGAAAGCGCGCCCTGCACGAAATCGCGCCGGCTGAATGCCTCGCTCAAATCAGTCATGAAAAATCCCCCTAGGTTTTAAGTTGCCGCCTTCAACCGGCACGGCTCTCCGGAAAGCTCAAGGTCTTGAAGCGGGCCGCCTCGGCCTCGCCCAGTTTCTTTTGGGCGCGGATCTCATTCACGATGTCGAGCGCGGTTTTATTCGCGGGCGGCAGCTCCGCGTCGCACGATTGCAGCGGGGTGAGGCGTTCGCCCCAGCGCACGAGATGCGCCGACAGCGTGAGACCGCCCCCGAACGCCGGCATGAGCACCAGGCTGTTGGGCGCGACGCGGCCTTCTTCCACGGCCTCCACCAGGGCGACCGGTGCCGTGGCCGAGCTCATGTTGCCGTACTTCTGCACCGTCAAAAACACCTTGTCCGCGCTCGCGCCGGCGCGCTTGGCGACCGCATCGATGATGCGCAGGTTCGCCTGATGCGGGACCACCAACCCGATGTCATCCATGGTGACGCCGGCACGGCGCATCACGTCGAGACTCGCCTCGCTCATGCCTTGCACGGCCTTGCGAAAGATTTCCTGCCCGTCGAAATCCCAGCTTGTCTGCCCGTACTGCACGCCGAGATTGGCGTACATCGTGCCCATGCCGCGCACGCGCAGAATCTGCCGTGCATCCGCGTAGCATTGCAGCTTCTCGGCGATGACCCCGGACTCGCTCTGCGATTCCTTGAGCACCATGGCCGCCGCACCGTCGCCGAACAGCACAGCGACGTTGCGGTTGTCCCAGTCCATGTACTGCGATATCAGCTCCACGCCGATCACCAGCGCATTCTTGACGATGCCGCTCTTGATCATCGATGAACCGATCGACAGCCCGTACATGAAGCTGGTGCAGGCCGTATTGACGTCGAAGGCAGCGGCCCGGGTTGCGCCGATTCGCTGCTGCACGCCTGAGGCGCTGTTGGGTACCAGCTCGTCGTTGCTGCAGCTGCCGTAGATCACCAATTCGATGTCCTCGCCCGACATGCCGGCGCAGGCAATCGCGCGGCGCGCCGCGGTGATGGCAAGCTCGATCCCGCGAACATGCGAGATGCGCCGCTCCTTCATGCCGGTGCGCGTGGTGATCCACTCATCGTCGGTGGGCAGAAAGGTAGCCAGGTCTTGGTTGGTCAGAATTAACGGCGGCAGGCATTTGCCCCAGCCGACGATGGCAGCGTGGCTCAATGAAGCTCCCCTCTTTTTGTGTGGCGCATTGTCCCTCATATGGGCGCAACTCGCACGTTGTGCGTGCCGGGCCTGTCCCGCCGGCATTGGACGGGGCAGCCGCGCGTCTGATTGCCAATCCTACGCTACTCAGTCCGCCGAGACCGTGCGGCCGCCGGCCCAGGCACGCAGCGCCGCAACCTTTTCAGCCATGACGACGGCGAGCGGCCTGGTGTTCTGCATCTCGCGCGCGATCAACGCGGCGGTGACCGGTTGCTTCGCCGCGTGCGCGCTATAGAGTGCGGCTACGATGGCCTGTTCGATTTCGGCGCCCGAGAAGCTTTCGCAGCGGTCGGCGAGCGCGGCGAGCTCAGCCGGACTCAATGTGAGTCCGCGCTTGTGCGTGTGGATGCCGATGATTTCGGCGCGCGCGTCCTTGCCGGGCAGGTCCACGAAAAATATCTCATCGAACCGGCCTTTGCGGATCAGTTCCGGAGGCAGGGCTGCGATGTCATTAGCCGTGGCTACCACGAAGATGCGTGAGCGCTGCTCGGCGAGCCAGGTGAGAAAGGTTCCCAGGACGCGGCGCGAGACGCCGCTGTCGCCCTCGCCCTCGGCGAGCGCCTTTTCGATCTCATCGACCCATAGCACGCAGGGGGAGAGACCCTCGGCCGAATGCAGCGATTCGCGCAGGTTCTTTTCCGCCTCACCCTGCCACTTGGTGTAGAGGGCGCCGAAGTCCAGGCGCACCAGCGGCACCCCGAAAATGCCGGCGGCTGCGCGCGCCGCCAAACTCTTGCCGCAGCCCTGCACACCGAGCAGCAGCACCCCTTTCGGCGGATCGAGCTCCGGAGCGCTGCCGTCGAATGCCGGCTTGCGGCTCGTGAGCCAGTGCCGCAGATTCTGCATGCCGCCGACGTCGGCGAACTTGGCGGTCGCAGGTTCGAACGACAGCGAGCCGCCGCGGTTCAGAAGTTCGTATTTCTCGGCCAGCACCGCCGATAGGTCCGCGATTGTGAGGGCGCCATGATCGAAAATCGCGTGGCGCACCAGGCGCTCCGCGTCCGACGCCGTAAGGCCGTTGAGATTATCCACGAGTTTGGTGAGCACTTCGCGATCGAGGTGCGCCGGCTTGCCGGGATTCGCGGTATTCCACTCGCGCACGACGCGGGTGACAATCATCAACCGCTCATTGGTGGTGGGCAGCGCGAGATGCAGGCGAGCGGCAAATTGCTCGAGCTCATCGGGGAGCGTCACTTCGTAGCTCATCAGGACGACGGTGCGCGCGACCTGGTCATAGCCCTGAGCGATATCCTTCAGCAACCTGACATTCACCGGCTCCTTGAGATAGGGGTGAAAATCGAGCAGCACGTAGATCCCCGGCATCGGTGTCGCCTTCAGATGCTTGAGCAGCTGCTCCGGGTCCGCCAGCATGCGCTGCGGGCCGCCGAGATCGATGTCGATGCGTTGCAAGCCTTCCGTGACCGTCCATTGGAATACCCCCCAGCCACGGCCCTCCCGCACTTTGAGGCTGACTTCGCGGACCAGCGCTAGGACGCGCGATTCTTCGCGGGATTCCACCACGATGAGCGCCAACCGCGAGGCCAGCATGGATTGCAGCTCGCGGCGCGGGTCTTGCGATGTGGAGTCGTTCATGCGGACAAGAATGTAGCAAAACCGCGTGACGGCTTGTTCACACCGTCACGGTTTTTCAACAAGCCGGCCTCGAAAAGGGCGTTCCGAGCCGGGTTCCACTGGTTCGCGCTTGCCTAACGCGAACCAGCGTGATCACTAGGCCGAAGCTGATGCGGCTTGGCCTTGCCGGGCTCTCAGCGCTCAGGCACTTTAAGCACGGTCAGGCTATTGGTGACGTCGTCGATGAAGGCGTAGTTGAAGGCTGCGCCCGCACGATCATCGTCGTCACCGGCGCGGTCCGCGTCACCGAGCACCGTATCGAGTCCGAACGCGCCGCCCTGGCTCGAGTCGACATCGGATTCCCTGACGAACTGTCCTGACTTTGTAAACTCCACGATCTCGCTGGGGTGTAACGGATCGGCATTGACCGCATCGCCGTTTGCGGCGAGCAGGTCTCCATTCGGCGCGAATCGCAGCGCGAGCGGCCCGCGCAGATGTTGATCCGAAAACACGAGCTGACCGCGTCCGCCGGCGCTGGTTTTTTGACCCGCATGAGAAACCGCATAAATTGCATTGTCGTTTGTGGACGCGACATACAGCGTGTCCGTGGTCCGATCGAACGCGAGACCCGTCGGCCCGAGAATCAGGGCCGCCATGTTGGGAACGTGCGTGTAGCCGTTCGCAATCGTGGTCTTATGCAGCAGCGCCGGTCCCTTTGATTGCATGGCGACATCGAGCCTGACGACGGTGCCGTTGAGCACATTCGACACGAACACCAGAGCCCACGAGCCATGATCATCGATCGTCAGATCCCAGGGGCCGTCGAGAAACACCGGATCGGTCCAGGTCGCGACCAGGTGGCCGGATTTATCGATGACCTGCAGCGATCCTTGCCCGATGGTGTTGATGGTGCCGTCCGTCGTCGGAACGTTGCCGACGATGACAAAACCGCTGCGCAACACGCCGAGCGCTGTGCTTAAGCCCGCCTGGCTGCTGGAGAAAAACGTTACCGCCGTTCCGGGAGGTGCGATGGGACCCTGCGGCGAGAACTGGATGATCGTTGTGCCGGTGCCTTGATTGTTGGCGCTGTTGTTGAAGTTGCTGACCAACACGTCGCCTTCGGCTATCTTGCCGCCGGCCGGGAAGCCGCGCGGGACAAAGGCAACGCCATAAGGATTGACATCGCCATTTGCGGGCATCGTCGTGGAGGTGATGGCTTTGGGAATGAAGGCATCGTGTGCTTGTGCCACGGCACCAGACGCCGACAACAGAATCGAACTCGCGGCGAGAGCGAGTGCGCGTTGAAACGGGTGTAATACAAACATGACAGTACTCCCTTGAAGTTGACGCAGGTAGGTCTTAAGAGGTCCTTTCGCTACAGCGGTGGGGAAAGGATTAAAGTCGGCGGCCCGTGACTTTCAAATCGGCATTCGACGGGTTTTTTCGTAGGCGTCAACGGACAGGCAGCCTCCGCCTGGCGGCCGGCGGCCTGGGGGTCCACAATATCCGGTGATTTTTGGGGCTGACCAACCGAGGGAGATGGCGATCGAGCTACTGGAGCGCGATGCACAGCTGCGCCGCTTGAGCGATGCCTTCGCCCAGGCACGCGATGGCAGGGGGCGGATCATCGCTTTGGCCGCCGAGGCTGGCGCCGGCAAAACGGCGCTGACGGAGCGATTTGTCGCAAGTCATGCCGAAGGCGCGCGGATCTATTGGGGCGCCTGCGAAAACCTGTCGACGCCCGAGGTGTTGCTGCCCCTGCGCGACATCGCGCGCGCCAGCGGCGAAGTCTTCGATTTCGAGACCGATCATATCCGTGCGTTCGAATCGATGTTGCGCCTGCTGTCCCGGGGTGCCACGCCTGCGCTGCTCATCATCGAGGACGTGCACTGGGCAGACACAGCGACGCTGGATCTGATCCGCTTTCTCGCGCGGCGAATCGCGCGAGTGCGGGCGCTGATCCTGATTACCTATCGGGATGAAGAGGTGGATGCGCGCTCGCCGGTCCGCAATGTGCTTGGCGAAGCACCGGTCGGCAGCGTCGAGCGCATGACGCTCGAACCGCTATCCCTGGCGGCGGTGACGAGTCTTGCCGCACAGGCCGGACGGCGCGGTGAGCCGCTGTACGCGCTGACCGCCGGTAATCCGTTCCTGGTGACGGAGGCTCTGGCGGTGGAGGGCGATATGCCGACCGATGCAGTGCGCGATTCGACCCTGGCGCGCGCATCGCGTCTGAGCGAATCGGCGCGAGTCGTGCTCGAGGCGGTGTCGTTGTTTCCGCGTCATGCCGAGACAGCCGTCGTCGCTGACCTGGTCAAGGGGGTGATCGAAAAGGGTCTCGATGATTGTGTGGAGAAAGGGATGTTGTCGCTCGAAGGCGGCCTGGTGCAGTTCCGCCACGAGCTCGCCCGCCGCGCGGTTGAAAGCTCGATAGCACCAACGCGCCGTCGAGCCTTGCATCAGAAAGTCGTGGACGTCTTGAAACGACGACCCGATGCGCGCGCCAGCGAGATCGCGCACCATGCGGAACGCGCCGGTGATTCCACTGCGCTGCTCAATTACGCGCGGCGCGCGGGCGAGGAGGCGGTGCGGGCCGGCGCACCCCGCGAAGCGGCGGCGCATTTTGCGGTGATGCTGCGCCATCGCGAGGCCCTGGATCCGCGCCTCACGGTCGAGACGTTGGAACGCCATGCCGAGCAAGCCTACCTCATGGGTTCCGCGGACCTGGCCATGACCTCCATGACCGAGGCGGCCGAATTGCGACGCCGCGCCAATGAGACGCTCAAGCTCGGACAGGATCTCACGCGCCTGACGCGCTTTGCGTGGATGTGCGGCCTTCGGGCGGAAGCGGAGCGCTTTGTCGAGGAAGCCATTACCGTGCTGCAGGCGGCGCCGCCGGGTCCCGAGCTGGCCTGGGCCTACTCGCATCAATCGCAGCTCGACATGCTGGCGTCGCGCATGGACAGTGCCATCGGCTGGGGCGAGCGTGCCCTGCAGCTCGCACAGCAATTGGGCGAAAAGGAAATCGTGATCCACGCTCTGGGGAATCTCGGCTCGGCGCGGGCGGACAATGCCGGTTCGCGCAGCTTTCCGGAGCTCGAGCAAAGCTATCGGCTGGCGTTCGAGGGCAAGTACCACGATCATGTGGAGCGCGCGTCCTGCAACCTGACTTGTACGTATTATTGGCGGCGCGAATATCAGTCCGCGCTCGACTACATCGACCGCGGCGTCGCCTATGCCGGTGCCCGCGAGCTCTCGCATTGGGAAGCCTATCTGCGCGGGTGGCGCGCGATGATCTGGCTCGATCAGGGCGACTGGAGCCGCGCAGAAGAGGAAGCACAGGAGATTTGCAGCCGCACCTATGCCGCCGAAACCTATCGGTTTCCCGCGCTGATCACGCTTGCGCGCCTGCGCATCCGGCGCGGCGATCAAGACGCTGACACGCCTCTCGAGGCGGCGCGACGTCTTTCCGCCGCGATGGGCGAGCCGCAACGCACCGTGTACATCGCGATGCTTGCGGCGGAACAGGCGTGGCTGAATGAGGCGGCCGCACCGGCCCCCGATCAGGCGAAGTCCCTGCTTCGCGAGGTACACGCGACGGCCGCGCAGCGCCACGCGCGCTGGGTCGCCGAGGATTCCGCGCTATGGCTCTACATGCTGGGCGAGCGGGTGGCGGTAACGGAAAACTTTTCAACCCCCTATCGTGAGCATTGCGAGGGTCGTTGGGAGCAAGCGGCCGCGGGATGGCGCCTGCTTGGCCGACCGTACGAGGAGGCCATGGCGCTGTGCGGCGGAGACGAGGCTGCGCAGCGGCGGGCGCTGGAGATTTTCGACCGCCTGGGCGCCGTGCCCGCGGGTGCGCGCCTGCGCCGGCAAATGCGCGTCGATGGATCGCGCACCGTGCCGCGCGGACCCATCGCGGGGACGCGGGCCAATGCGGCGGGGCTGACTCGCCGCCAGGTGGAGGTCCTGGGCTTGCTCGGCGAAGGCCTGAGCAACTCGGAAATCGCGCGGCGCCTGTGCATCTCCGCCAAGACCGCGGAGCACCACGTCTCGGCGATCATGGCCCGGCTCGACGCGGCGACCCGCCAAGAGGCGGCCGCCGCTGCGCGCGCCCGCGGACTGCTGGATCTCAAAAGATAGGGATCAAAAGCCCGAAAGATGGGGATGAGTGCCCCATGCGCCAATCGACGCCCCGCGCCAACATGCGACGCCTGTTATTCAAGAGGAGTCGCTCATGTCTCGCATCGCAATCTTTGCCTACGGGGTCTTAAGTTACCTGGTCTTTTTCGGCGTTTTTCTCTACGGCATCGGCTTTATCGGCGGCTTTTCGACGCCGACCAGCTTGGATGGAGTGCCGACAACCACCTTGGGCCACGCGTTGACGGCGGATCTGGCGCTGCTTGCCGCATTTGCCATTCAGCACAGCGGGATGGCGCGGCCTGCATTCAAGGCCTGGTGGAAGCGCTACGTGCCCGAAGCCGCCGAGCGCAGCACCTATGTGCTGCTCAGTTCACTCGCGCTGGCGGCGCTCTATGTTTATTGGGAGCCGATCGGCGGCGTGATTTGGAACGCCCAGGATGGGGTGGTGCGCAACGGCATCATCGGGCTGTACCTGTTCGGCTGGGTGCTGCTTTTGTACACCACTTTTCTCATCGATCACTTTGATCTGTTTGGATTGAAGCAGGTGTGGCGCCGGCTGTTGAACAAGAGCTACCGTGCGCCGGTATTCCGGACGCCCAGCCTGTACAAGGTGGTGCGGCATCCGTTGTACATCGGCTGGCTGACGATCTTCTGGGCTGCGCCGACCATGACCGTCTCGCACTTGATCTTCGCACTGGTGACTACCGCCTACATTCTCATCGCCATCGGCTTGGAGGAGCGTGACCTGGTGTCGGCGTTCGGAACAACTTACCTCGACTATCGCGCGCGCACCCCCATGCTGATTCCGCGGCTGTGGTCGAAGAGTGCCAACGCGCAGCGTCGCGTCATCTAAGAGCCCATCGGTCAAACGTTGGGAATGCCCCTGCATGATATCGGCCAGGAATTCGCTCGAGCACGGCTGGTACGCCAAAATTGAACGCGTTGCGCCGCTGATCCCGCGTGCGACCTTGCATTCGATCTGGCGCGCTCGAAGCAGGGGCATTCCTTTTTTTGCTTGGCGGTGGGATGCCGCCGACACCTGGGTACGCAAGTTGCCTTCGACATTGCCCGCTCGACCCTAACCCATCAGCTTTTCCAGCTTGCCGATCTGCTGTGTCCAGCCCGTCGTCGCCATGGCGGTCCACTGTTCATCGTGCATGACATCGTTGGTGACGACCAGTCGCGTGCCACCGCTTGGCGTCGCGGTCATTTCGACCACGGTGTTACAGGTGTAGGGCGGAACGCCGGGAACGAAGTCCACGGCGTTGGTGTACGCCAGGCGCCGGTTTGGCTCGATGAGCGTGTAATCGCCCTTCGCCACGGAGCTTTCGCCCATACCTGAGGCCTTTAGATAGGCGATAATCTCCGGCAGCACCGCAGTCATCACGATTTCGAACCGGCCGCCCACGCGCACATCGAGATGACGCACGCTGGAGCTAAAACCCTCGGGGCCCCACCATTTCTCGAGGCCCTCCTTGGTGGTCCACATTCTCCACACCTTTTCCACCGACGCCTTCAGGCTCCGGTCGATGACGAATTGCTTGGGGCTCACAGCTTTTTGGCCGGTCGTTGTCATGATTCTTCCTCATCCAGTGCTTGTTCCAGCCGGTCAATGCGGCTGTGCCATTTGGCTTGAAGTGTCTCGATCCACGCGGCGGCCTCATTCAAAGCGTGCAGGTTTCTCGACAAGACGTGCTCGCGTCCCAATCTGCGACGCGACACCAATCGCGCACGCTCGAGAATGCGAATGTGCTTCGAGACGGAGTTGAGCGAAATGTCGAACGGCGCCGCGAGATCCGTTACCCGGGCATCGCCTCGCGACAGACGCAGCAGGATCGCGCGGCGCGTGGGATCTGCCAGCGCTCCGAGAATGTGATCTAGCTTCGCTGCGTCGGACATATATTCACCTTTTAGGGTGAATATTGAGCATTGTCAAATGTTTCTGGAAAAATTGCCGGGCCGGGCCGGGCCGGGCCGGGCAGGGCCGGGCAGCGCGAGCGCGGATGCGCGGGTCTTACTTCTTGCGGGCGGAGCGCGTCTTGCGTCGAGGTTTCAGTGCCGGCCGGCGCGAGACCTTTGACGGTGCTGCTGTGCGCGTCGCGGCCATCGGCGGGGATGGCGCGGTCGTCGGTGGGGACGGCACGGCCACCGGAGCCTGGTCCTTCGACGCGAATGCGCCGAGCGAAGCGTGCAGTGCGACGGCCAGCGCGGCTTCGCCATTCACGAGCTGCGCCCAGGGCAATTCAACGCCGTTGCGCTTGCCTTTGAGCGTGAGCTTCAGCGCCGTCGGGCTTAACGTCAGCACATAGTCGCGGCCGTCAATGGTCAGAGCGCGTTTCAAGGTCGAGTGCAGTGGTGTCATGAGAATCCGTTTTAGCCGATTCCAAAATGTTTCCCAAGGGCTTCGACTGCCGGCTTCGCGATCTTGCGCGCATCCAATTTGCTGCCCTGGAGCAGACCCGCGAGTTCCAGCATGACCGCGCCATGCATGGTCGACCAGTAGACATAAGCCGCCAATTCCGCGTCGCCTTTGAAACGGCCGGCGGCGGCGAGGTTGCGCAATCTGTGGCCCATGGTCAGCCGGGCGCGATCCATTGCATGCACAAGCTCCGGGTACTCGGCGAAGGTTGGCTGGCTGACGTCGAACATCAGCCGATACGCGGCCGGATGGGCGAGCGCGAACTCCAGGTAGGCATTGTCCGATCGCGGCCTTGGGGCCGCCTGCGCGGACTCCATTGCTGCGGCGAACCGATTGAAGGCGCGCGTCCGGACGGCGGCGAGAATCGCGTCCTTGTCTTTGAAATATCGATAGGGCGTCATCGAGGAAACCCCCAGGGCATCCGCCATCTGCCGCAGGGTGACCCCGTCCGGCCCGTGCGCGGCAAACAATTTTTCAGCCACATCGCACAGCCGGGTGCGGAAAGCTTCGACATCGGCAGGGGTGAGGGTTCGGGGCATTGACTTAGTATAGTTTACAGGATAAATTTACGTTATAAATTTATAGCTTCAAAGGACGGTCACATGGACAGCATCAGCGTCGAAGCGCGCGCCGCGCATGCTCACGTGAGCGGCAATCAAGCCCCGGTGCGCTGCGAGTTGAGCGTGGAACCTACGGTCCGCGGCAACATTCCGGAAGGGCTGCGCGGTGCCTTGTACCGCAACGGGCCGAATCCGCAATTCGATCCCGGCCCGAACTATCACGCCTTCATTGGCGACGGCATGATTCATGGATTCTGGATCGAGGCGGGCCGCGCTCGGTATGCGAACCGCTACGTCCGCACGCCGCGCTGGTTGGCCGAGCATGCCGCGGGCCGCGCATTGTTCGGGGGTTTGGGTCTGCCGAGCGATCCATCCGTGGAGAAGGTGTTGAGCGGCGGCGCCAATACGCACATCGTGTACCACGCGGGCAAACTCATGGCGCTGCAGGAGGGCTCCAATCCGTTCGAGCTGGATGCGAGCAACCTGGCATCGAAGGGTTGGATAGAAACCGGCGGCCGCTTCACGGCACATCCCAAGATCGATCCCGTCAACGGCGAGATGGTGTGGTTTGCCTATTCATCGGGCGAGGGTCCTCTGAATCCCTATCTTGACTACGGCATCTCCGACGCATCGGGCCGGATCATGCGCCGCGATCGGTTCAAGGCACCCTACTGCTCGATGGTGCACGACTTCATCGTCACCAAGAATTACACGGCATTTCCGGTCCTGCCCCTGACGGGCGACATCGAGCGCGCGAAACGTGGACTCCCGGCCTTCGCCTGGGAACCGGAAAAAGGCGCCTTCGTTGGGCTCATGGCGCGCGGCGCGAGCGTCGACTCCGTGCGCTGGATCGAGGTCGATCCGGTCTATGTGTTCCATCCCGCCAATGCCTACGAGCGAGACGGCTGCATTCATTGCGACATGATGGAATATCCGAGCGCGCCGCTGTTCCCAAATCCGGACGGCTCGCGCCGCGTGCCCGTCAAGGCGCGCCTGGTGCACTGGCGGATAGATCTTGCCGATCACGGCGCGCGAGTCGAGCGCACGGCGGTAAGTGATTTGGTGGGAGAGTTTCCACGGATCGATGACCGTTTCGCGGGCCTGGCCTATCGCCATTGCTGGCATGCGGCCAACGCCGAGCTGAACGAGGCACTGATGTATGACTCCCTGGCGCACATCGATCTGCACACCAAGCGCACGACTTTGCGCCGATTTTTGCACGGCGACAGCGTCGGCGAACCCGTGTTCGTGCCGCGGCACGCGCAGGCGCCGGAAGGCGACGGCTGGGTGCTGGCGGTGCTGCACCGCGCGCTCGAAGATCGAAGCGATCTGCTGATTCTCAACGCGCTGGATATTGCCGGAGAACCCGCAGCGATACTCGAATTGCCATGCCGCGTGCCGGCCGGCTTTCACGGCAGTTGGGTCGGCGGCTGATGCAATAGTCGCCGGGCAAGCCACAATTTTCGTTCGAGCGCCGTCTCACTTAAGCGGTACTTAACGCGCCTTCAGCCTTTGCATTTGTTCCAAGTGACCGACGGTAGCAAGCTGTCCGGGTCGGATCGGAATACAACTGAAAGGTGAGCGTCATGACTGAATTTCAAAAGGTCGCTATCGGGCTTCTGGAAATGTCGCATCCGGAGATCGCGAGAGTACGCAACTCATTCGCGGCGGAAGCAACGCAGTCTGCACCACGGCGCCCGGCCCTGAAGCCCACCCCGATCCGTGCGGCAGTGAGCGCTGTCAAATTCGCGTTCGCCGCGCTGCTGACCGGGTCTCGGGCCATACCGCTTGGCGACAATGGCCGCCTTACCCGGGAGTTGGGCGAGTACGGAGCTCATTTGAAGGGCTGTTGAGCGGGGATTGGACAGCTGCAGCACCTTGATCCATCGTGATGAATCAAGATACGACTGCAAATTTTCGTTCGGGATGCATGCGCAAGGAGAGCACCAACCCCAACCCCATGAGCATCATGCTGCCGAGGAATGGCAGCTGCCAGTTGCCGCTGACGTCGATCAAGTAGCCGGCGACCACCGGGCTGATGATCGCCGCGGCGGCGGATCCTACGTTCATGATGCCGCTCGCCGTGCCCGAGTGATCGACCGAGATGTCCATGGGAACGGCCCACATGGGGCCGATGGTCAATTCCGCGAAAAAAAATCCGGCCGACAGACAAGCCAGCGATACGTGCAAATTATGCGTGAACATCAGCGGGATCAGCGACACCATCGTCAAGAACATGCAGACGCACACCATGTAGCTGCGCGCGACCTCCAGGCGCTTGGTTTTTTTGAGCAGACGGTCTGTGACGATTCCGCCCAGCGTGTCGCCGACCACGCCGGCGAAGAAGACGCCGGCGGAAAACAGCCCCGACTTCTTCAGGTCGAGATTTTGGCTGTGTAGAAAATATTGTGGGATCCAGCTCAAGTACAACCAGAGGGTCCAGCCGTAGCAGAAGTAAACGATCGTGACGGGCAACATGCGTGCGATCAGGCGCGACCAGGGCACCGGCGCCGCGATTTTGGGGCGCGGCGGAGGCAACTCGGCAAGTTCTTCCCTTGTCACCCGAGGATGATCCTTCGGATACTCGGTAAAGGTCAGTGCCCATAGTGCGACCCAGGCAAAACTGATGAGCGCGCAGACATAGAAGGAAGCGCGCCATCCACGCGTGGCCATGACAAACGCAATGATGGGCGGGGCGACGGCATTGCCGATCCGGGCCGCTGCGTGCGTCGCCCCTTGAGCGAAGCCGCGCTGTTCCTTGATCACCCAGCGCGACATTGCGCTCGTTGCCGCCGGAAAAGTTGCGCCTTCGCCGAAACCCAGCAGCAGGCGCGCCGCGAGCAGCGACATCAATCCGCCCGCCATGCCGGTAATGGCGGTGGCCGCCGCCCAAACGATGCCGCAGGCGATGAGTGTGCGGCGTGCGCCGAATCGATCGCTGACCCAACCGCCGATGATTTGAAAGAAAAGGTAGGGGTAGGCGAAGAAAGAGAACACCAGACCGATTTGCGTCTTGCTGAGCTGGAAATCCTTGCCGAAGCCGTCGGCCGCCGTGCTGACGTTGACGCGATCCAGGTAGGTGATGAAGTACATGAGCGCGAGCACGGCGAGCACGATATGGGTCGGCCGCAGATATTTCTTCATGGCAAGGATTCTAGATCACGAGGGAGAGGCGGGGCATTTCCCCAATGCTTCCGCGTTGCTCAGCCTTTTTTGCGCGTGTAGCGAATGATCCAATTGTCAATCCAAGTTTTACCGTCGCGCGTCGCCTGCCAGCGCCAGGTGAAGCTGTCCGGCTTGATATCGGTAAAGACCATGCGGCTGGCGGCGGCGCTGCCGGGCCGCCCAAGAGTGGTGAGCACGAAGTTGCCCATGCCGTCAGGGCCGCCCTCCAAGTCGATGTAGCCGCCCTGGTTGTCCACCCAGGTTTGACGCCAATTCTTGCTGCGGACCAAGTACGTCGAGACGCTGTGGCCATTCAGCGGGCCGCCCTCGAAATGCTCCTCGGTCACACAGCCGTCGTAGGTCCGGGTAATGTGATTGCTGCCTCGACCGGCGGGCGTACCCGGCGAAGCGTCCCAGCGGGCTTCCCAGTCTCCCAACCAAAAATCGATCTGTTTGAATTCCGCGCTTGAGCAGGGCGAGGCCGGGGCCGGCTGCGCAAGGGCGTTGATCCAGAGTAGCGCGATCAGCATGGCACGCATGATTTCTTGCCTCTTGCCGTAGTAGCCTAAGTATATGCTGAAGCTATATCACTGCGCCGAGACGCGCTCAATGCGCTCGCTCTGGCTGCTGAATGAATTGCAAATTCCCTTCGAGTTGATCGAGATGCCCTTCGATCTGTCGGTCTTGAGGTCGGCGCGCTACTTGGCGGTGCATCCGCTTGGACGCGTGCCATGCCTCGTGGACGGGGACTTTCGCCTGTTCGAATCAGGTGCGATCGCGGAGTATTTGTGCGAACGCCATGCAGAATGCGGGCTGGGCCGGCTCGAGCGGGACCCCGAACGGTATGAGTGGCTGCAATGGATCCATTACTGCGAAACCATGGCGGTGCATGCGGCCTCGCTCGTACAGCAGAGATTTTTCATTGCAGCGCCGGATCGCTCGGCGGTGATCGCCAAATTGGAAGGGCGCAGGCTGGAAAAAGCCGTGCAGGTGCTGGAGGCGCAGCTGATCGATCGAGACTATCTGCTGCGCACGGGATTCAGTGCCGCCGATATCGGCGTCGGCTACAGCCTGCATCTCGCCGACCGCCTCATCGAGCTGACGAAGTTTCCAAACGTCGCGCGCTATCTTGAGCGTCTGCGCGTCCGCCCCGCATTTCGGGCATCGCTCCCTAAAGGATCGACGCGACCCATTGCATGGCTGCCGGAGGGCGGGGCCCCGCCTTGACCTATTTGAAGATCAGGTGCGCGAGCGGGAATTCCACGTCCCAGTAGATGATCGCCAGCGCTGTGATGTCGAACATGGCATGCGCGACCATCAGCAACCCGATCCGGCCGGTGACTGCAAAGATCGTTCCGAATGCCAGTCCCGTAACGGTGGCCTGCTGAACACCTGGCAGCCCCTGCTCGACGTAGTGCGGTAACGCGAACAATCCTGTGGTAAGTAGAACAGTTACCGTTTTGGACCAGACGCCCGTGCCAATGAGCTTGGCGAGGCGTTCGAACAGGTAGCCCCGAAACACCGTCTCTTCCGCGAACCCTCCTTGAATCGTGACTGCGAACAGCAGTCCAATGAACGCGAGCGTGTTTCCGACCACAAAGTGATAAGCCTCATTGAGCGCAGGTGCACCCAGCAGCGGCATCACAATCGTCTTCATGAGAAGTTTGAAGACGACGCCGAACGCAATGCCGATGGCCACGCTGCCAATCCAGTTCCTGGGCCGTGCGTAGCCAATCTCTCGCCAGGGGGTGCGCGACCACCAGGCCCACACCAGAACCAAGACCGCGCCTAGAGGAGAGGCCAACAGCTGACTCGCAAGGATGACGAGGATCGCGAGGATTCCCAGCGGCCCGAATCCGCGCAAGCGGGCGGCGATCGTGTTGAGCCGCGCCGTTTCCATCAAAGGAGTTTGCCGTGTCTGCCGGCGCCGCTGCCGAAATTCTTGGCTCCCGCAGCGGTCTCGCCCGACGCAACGGTGACCATGCCGTGCGAGATTTCGTTGGCGATCGCGTCTTCTTCGCTGAGACCCCACTGTTCGATGGCTGAGAGCCGATCCTGGCGCATGGCGGTCTGCGGAAAGCTCGAGAGCTTCTGCGCAAGCTCGATGGCCGTCGGCAGCGCCTCGCCGTCCGCCACACACCGATTGATCAATCCCATGGCCAGCGCTTCGACCGCATCCACGGAGCGGCCGCTCAAGATGAGATCCATCGCCCGTCCATGTCCGATGATCCGCGGTAGACGGATCGTGCCCAAATCCACCAGTGGAATGCCGAAGCGGCGGTTGAAGACGCCGAAGATTGCGCTTTTGCCGGCAATCCTCAGGTCGCACCACAGTACGAGTTCGAGACCACCGGCCACTGCCGGACCTTCGATGGCGGCGATGACCGGTTTGGACAGGCGCAGTCTGGGCGGTCCCATTGGAGAATCACCGCCGGCGTTCAGTGTGATGCGATCGCCTGAAGCGATGGCCTTGAGATCCGCGCCGGCGCAGAAGACTTTGTCGGTACCGGTGAACACGGCTACGTCAAGGTTCGTGTCCGCGTCGAAAGCTCGGAATGCATCAGCCAGAGACTTGGCTGTCGCCGCATCCACGGCGTTGCGCCGTTCGGGACGCATCATGCGCACGATCGCCACTCGATCAATCGTCGTAACGGACACTGGCATGGGCTACCTCAGCTGGTTTTGAAGGGCGGCCGCGGCACCGCCGGGCAGGAAGGATTGAGTCCGCTCACCGTTCCGGATCGCACCAATCCTTGGTGCAACTGCGCAAGGCAGTCGCTCCATTCGGTATGGCCCTGGCCTTTGACGATTACTCGGAGGCGATTGGCGAATCCTGCCGCGACGCGATCGGCATACCACAGCGGCGTACCGCCGTCCGCCTCGCCTGATACAAACAGCGTCGGCACGGCGGAGAGTACCGGTTCGCGGTAGTCTTTTGGCAGCGCCCTTGTCGGCCATTCTTTGCACGCGGCCTGTTGTTGCCTCACGCGATAGTCGCCGAGAAACGTGCCCTGGGTCTGCGGCACAATATCCTGCTCGCGAATGAACGCGACATCTTCGCTGCAGGTAATGGAAAAGAATAGGCCAAAACTGAAGGCCGGATCGGTGTCATGCGCATCCGACAGCAGGTCCTTTACCATGGGATTCCAGTCTCCCGTGTAGGCCCGATGAATCAACCACGGCAGCATCGTCGCGCTCTTGGGCCGATAGAGTCTCGAACGCATCCATTCCGCAACCCGACCGCGATTCAGCGTTGCTTTGTCCGTGCGTGCTGGAATCGAAACGCGCACCGCGCCTGAATCGAGCCGCAGCATGACGGTGTGAAATTCCTCGCGCAACTTGGGGTATGCCGCGCGGCATCCGGCCTCCGCAGCGCAGGAACTGAACAGCAGCTCGAACGCTGACTCGGCGGTCTTCGCAAATGTCAGCGGATTGGCCGCATCCATGGGAACGGCGCTCCCCAGGTACGCGGTGCGCACGCTGGCGGGAAAACTCCGCAAATATACTTGCGCGGCACGGGTGCCATATGACCCGGCATAGAGATTCAGCGCACCGTAACCGAGTCCGCGCCGCACTTGCTCCAGATCGTTGGCAAATCGATCGTAGGTGTACTGCGTCAGGTCGGCGCGTGCCTCGAGGCGCTGCGCACAGCGCTTGACCGCCGCGAGCGGAAAGACATCGCGCAGGCTCGCGGCCGGGTCGCCGGATGCATACAAATTGCAGGGCAGGGCGCCGGACTTGCCCGTGCCCCGTTCATCGACGAGCAGCAGGTCGCGATCATCGAGCAGCGACGCGAAGCGCTCCGCGAAATAAGCAGCCGAGCTGATCGAATCCTCGCCGGGGCCGCCCTGCAGCACGACGATGGGATCGGCGAGCGCCGGCGAACGCGTGGCGGGAATCACGGCGACGCTGATGGAGACCCGCCGACCGTGGGGTTTATCGGGATTTTCAGGAACACTGTAAGAACCGCAACGCGCCGCACGCGCGAGATCTGCAAAGCGGCACGAGGTAAGCACAATGCTGTGTGCCGCTTCCGCCGCGCGAGTCTCAGCCATACAGAAAAGAATGGCCGTTAGTGTCAAGAGGGCGCGCAGACGAAGGGTGTTCACCACGGGTGCTAGTATAAATGGATCGCGGGTCCGGGCATGCGCTAAGCTCGCGATACCCGTTGCCAGGAGTCAATTATGGCGCCAAGCCTGCATCATGTCGTCATTGTGGGCGGCGGATTCGGCGGACTCTCTGCCGCGCTGGAACTGGCGCGCGCGGCGGTGCGCATCACCATCATAGACCAGCGCAATCATCACTTATTCCAACCGCTGCTCTACCAAGTCGCAACCGCGGCACTGGCGACCTCGGAAATCGCATGGCCGATTCGATTTTTGATGCGCAAGCGCGAGGAGGTGACGACGTTGCTGGGGACGGTCAGTGGGATCGACACCCAGCAGGGCTGCGTGAAGCTGCAAGACGGCACCGATGTCGCCTTCGACACACTGGTGCTCGCCACGGGCGCCCGTCACGCCTATTTTGGTCACGACGAGTGGGAGCCATTCGCGCCCGGACTCAAGACGCTGGAAGACGCGACCTCGATTCGCCGCAGGGTGCTGTTGTCGCTGGAACGCGCCGAGCGGGAAACCGACCCTGTGCGCCGCGCCGCACTGCTCACGTTCGTGATCGTCGGCGGCGGACCAACAGGCGTGGAACTGGCGGGCGCCATTGTCGAACTGGTGTATCAGAATCTCGTCGGGGAATTTCGCCACATCGATACGCGGCGGGCGCGGGTGCTGTTGATCGAGGCGGGTTCTCGGGTGCTGCCGGCCTTTGCGCCGGATTTGTCGGCCTATGCCCTCCGGGCTCTCGAGCGCCTAGGAGTGGAAGTGCAACTCGGCTCGCCCGTGACAGACTGCAATTCAAGGGGTGTCAGAATTGGCGATCGCACGGTTGAGGCAGACGTGATTCTCTGGGCAGCCGGCGTGCGCGCCTCGCCCGCCGCCTCGTGGCTCGGCGCGCAGGCGGACTCGGCCGGCAGAGTCAAAGTCGAGCCCGACCTCACCGTGCCGGGGCACTCAAACATCTTTGTGATTGGGGATACCGCAACCATCAATGTTTGGAATGGCAAGCCGGCTCCGGGGATTGCGCCGGCCGCCAAGCAGCAGGGCATCTACGTCGCTCGCGTCATCAAACGGCGACTGGCCGGAGATTCTCATCCACAGGTATTTCAGTATCGACATGCCGGCGATCTTGCGACCATCGGCAAGCGTACCGCAGTAATCGATTTCGGCTGGTGCAAGCTCAAGGGCTGGATCGCGTGGTGGGTGTGGGGACTGGCGCACATTTATTTCTTGATTGGACTGCGCAACCGGCTCGCGGTGGCGTTGAGCTGGCTATGGATCTATTTGACCGGCAACCGCAGCGCCTGTCTCATTACACAAGTCGATCACAATCCCAAATCGCCTTAGGGCTGCGCGTCGCCTTAGGGCTGCGCATCGCCTTGGGGTCCGGCAGCGCGCGAAACGCGCTGCCGGCCTTCGGCACGCGGGGCCTCTACATGGCCGGCGTCGCGTCGACGAATCCCACGATGGCGGTGCTGAGACCGTCGGGACCGACGCGGATAAAGTCCGTGCCGCCCAGATACAGCGGCGCCTCCGGCGTTCCGCCTGCCGCCCAACTGAACCGGATGTGCTCATTGTGCGCCTCGATCTTGCTGATCAGCCGTACTTGATAACCGGGGAAGGAAGCCTGTGCCACGCCCAACATCGCGTCGATCTCATCGAGCCCCGAGGCCTTGCGATGCGGATCGACGTAGGTACCGTTGGATGCCCAAGCCTTGGCCGCGATCGCGCGGCGTTTGACGGGATCCCGCTCGTTCCAGGCGGCGATGTAGTTCGTTACCACTTCGTTTGCGTTCATTGCGAGTCTCCTGGTTGAAAATAAGACGTTGCATTCCTCACGGCGGTCACGCGCTGCGGCGCGCCGGCGCCACGGGAAGCGACAGCGGCGGTGAGCGCAAAAATTCCTGCAGTTCTTGATTGAGGCGCGCCGCGTGAGTGATGGGGAGGCCGTGCGGGGCGCCCTCGTACACGGTCAGGCGTGCATCCGGCATGAGCGCGACGATTCGCCGCGACGTCAATTCAAGCGGTGCCGAGGCATCGCGATCGCCATGAACGATCAGCGTGGGGATCTGGATTCTCTTCAGCTCGGCGCGAAAATCCGCTTCGATCATCGCGCGATTGCAGTCGAGCACGGCCTTCAATGAGCAGGACCGCATCAGATCTTTGAGCCAGGTAGTCGTGCTCGCGGCCGTGTCTGTCGTTACGAAGGGGCGGGCATTGTTATCCAGCCACGCCGGGAACCCCTGTCCCAGAATTTGTTGTCGCGTGACATCCAACAGATGTCGATCCACGCCGTCCGGGTTGTCGGCGGTTTTCGCCAGGCAGGGAAGAGTCGGGCCGATCAGTGCGATACGCTGAATCCGCGCCAGGCGAGACCGCGACAGGTAACGCACGACTTCCCCCGCGCTCATCGAGTGCGCCACGACTTGCGCGTCGCTTATATTCAGTGCATCGAGGACGCTCTCGAGATCGTTCGCCAGCGTTTCGTAGTCGAAGTTGCGGCCGGGATCGCTGGAGCGGCCATGCCCGCGCCGATCATAGGCAACGCACCGAAACCCGGCCTCGCTCAGCGGCGCCATCTGGTATGACCAGAAATCCGAGGGCAGGGCCCATCCGGCAAGAAAGACGATGGGCGTACCGATGCCCCAATCGCGGTAGAAAAGTTCGACCCCGTCGGCGGTACGAATGGTGTTGGCTCTGTGCATGTTTCCTCCTTCAATTCGTGGGGGAACGATGACAGGGCGCCATACCCGAGTCGATTACGTCAGAAGTAATTGTTAGCCGGGCAAAGCGCGCAGCGCGGCGGCGGTTTCCGGATTGGCGGGGAAGAAGGACTCCAGCGTCAGTTCCGCCAGGGTGATGTCCACCGCGGTGCCGAACACCGTTGTGGTCGAGAAGAAACTCAAGAGTCCCTGGTCGGTTCTGAGCTGAAACGGAACGAAGATGCTGCCGTGGTCGGTTTGCGGGGCCGCATCCGATTCTGCGGAAGGGTAACTGCGCAGTTCTTCGAGCAGCGGCAGCAGTGTGCGATCGTTCGTCAAGTTGACCTGCCGAAATAGCCGGTCCAACAGATGTCCGCGCCACTCAGGCAGATTGGCGACTCGCGAGGCCAGCCCGCCGGGATGCAGGCTCAAGCGCATGACATTGATCGGCGGCTGCAGCAGCGCACTATCGGCTACCAGCGACATCAGCGGCTGTAAGGCGGCATTGGCCGCCACCAGGTTCCAGCCGCGGTCCACCACCAAGGCCGGGAATGGCTCGGTGCTCTTCAAAAGCACCTCGATGGCTTGGCGCGCCTCGTGAAGCGCCGGGCTGTCCAATTTGCGTTCCTCGAACACCGGCGCATAGCCCGCCGCAAGCAACCAGGTGTTGCGTTCGCGTAGCGGGACGCCAAGGTGCTCGGCAAGCCTCAGCAGCATGTCGCGGCTGGGTGTCGCGCGGCCGCTTTCCATGAAGCTCAAGTGCCGCTGAGAAATTTCTGCCTGCAATGCGAAATCGAGTTGACTCAGCCGGCGCCGCTGGCGCCATTCTCGTAGATAAGCGCCGACTGGGTTGATCTGAACATTCAAGGCCGGACTCCGGGCGAGTAGGGATTTCCCAAGTTTTGTAAGCCGCACTGCCCGGAACTGTCAATGCCCTTTACGCCGAGCCCGCAAAAGGCGAACCTTAGTGCCATATGGCAACTGCAAAAGCAAAAACAAAGACCGCGCGCAAAAAAAACACTCGTACAACCAAGCGAACCCGGGGAAAGCTGGCCCCCGGCGGCAAGGCGCGGGGCTTGGATGCCGCCGAGGTCGCCATTGCCTTGGACAGCGCCGAAATCGCCGCGGTGGTTGCGCTGGTGCGTGAGGCCGGCGGGGCGGCGATCGGCGCCTATCGCGACCCGCTGGGCGGACGCGCCTTGGTGCTGGCATCGCTGCCGCTCAGCGCGCTGCAGCCGACGCCGTTTCAGCGCGACCTGTCGCCCACGCACGCCAAGCGCTTGGCAGCAAAAATCGACGAGACCGCCGCTTTTCTCGACCCGCTGATCGTGGTGCGGGGAGAAGACGGCCGCTTCTGGACGCCGAACGGACGCCATCGGCTGGCCGCGGGGAAAGTTCTCGGCCTGAAGCAGATCACGGCCTTGATTTCGCCGGACGAGACGTTGGCGTATCGCATACTCGCCCTCAACACCGAAAAAGCGCATAACTTGCGCGACCGCAGCCTCGAAGTGATTCGCATGGCGCGCAGTCTCGCGAAGCGCCACAGCGCCTCGAAGGAATCGCAATACACCGCGGAGTTCGAGGCGCCCGAACTTCTGACCCTCGGCATTGTGTACGAAAAATCCTCGCGATTTGCAGGCGGTGCCTACAGTTCGTTTCTGAAGAAGGTGGACCGTTTCAGTGAGCGCACGCTAGCGACAAGCCTGCGCGAACGCGAGGGCTATGCATCGCGGCTGTTGGAAATCGATGCGCGCGCGAAAAAGATCATCGAGACCCTGCAAGCCCGCGGGTTCAAGTCGCCCTACCTGCGCAACTATGTTGTCGCGCGCATCAATCCCGTGCGCTTTCACAAAGCCAAGAAGGGTGATACCAAGCCGCCAATGCCGCTCGCTGAAGGCTTGACGCGCATGGCGGCGGCAGCGAAGAATTTCAAGGTCGAGTCGGTCTCGAGCGCCGATCTGGCGTGGGTCGCGGTCGGCGCGGGCGCGCAAGAATAGGGAACCAAGCGCATGCTTGAGCGGCAAGTTGAAATCGTCACTCCCGACGGGCGCATGAACACCTTCATTTGTCATCCGGAGCGGCGCGCGCCGCATCCCGTGCTCCTTTTTTTCATGGACGCGCCCGGCATTCGTGAGGAACTGCGGGACATGGCGCGCCGCTTGGGCACCGTGGGCTACTACGTCATGCTGCCCAATTTGTATTATCGCTCCCATGTCGAGGAACTCGGCTCCGTGGTGGGTGAGGCCAACGTCGCGACGCGCCAGAAGGCCTTGCAACTCATGACCACCATCAATATTCCGATGGTCATGCAGGACGTCGATGCGCTGCTGGCCTTAGCCTCCCAGGACCAGGCCGCGTCGCCCGGCCCGATGGGCTGCGTCGGCTACTGCATGAGCGGCCAATACGCGGTGAATGCAGCCGTACGGCACCGGGATCGGATTCGAGCGGCAGCGTCGATTTACGGCGTGGCGCTGGTGAGCGACAAGCCCGATAGCCCACATCTCGCCCCGCAGCGCACCGATGCTCGCTTGTATTTTGGATGTGCGGAAAATGATCCGTACGCGCCCCGCGAAATGATCGACCGGTTGCGCACCGAAATTGCCGCCAAGGGCGGCAACGCGGAAGTCGAAATGTATCCGGGCGCCGGCCATGGGTTCGCCTTCCCCTCGCGTCCTGCCTATGACAAAGCGGCGGCGGAGCGCCACTGGGAACGTCTGTTCACGTTGTTTGGCGATGCGCTTAAATGACGCTGGCGGCTCCGGCGGTCTTCCGCCCGTTGCTGCGCATTCAAGTCAACGTGAATTTGCCGGTGCCCCAAGGATGTGCGACAGTTTTTCCCGCTGATCTTCCGACCGCTCGAGGAAGAGTGTGACCTGCTGTTCGTTCATGCAGCGTTCGGACACAAAACGCGTGCCAATTGGGGCCTCGGTTTTACAGAAGTGCGTTTTGCCGTTCGCTATCTTGACCGTAAAACCCGCGTTTCGAGCCGATCTGAGAATATCGGCGGATGGGCCGCCGTTCACCACGATCGTGGTCACTGACTGCGAGCTGCCGGCGGCGGGCTTCGAGTTGCTCGCAGCCGCCGGCGGACTGGGCGTTTCTGAATGATTGCTCGATGACTCGGTTTGCGCCGCAGGCGATTGCTCGGCTTGCGATTGTGGCTGTTGGGATTTCACCGCGTCGTCGTTCGGTTGTTGGGCGTGAACGATACTGATGACTGCGAATGAAGCCAGGACGAAAAACAATGCGCTCCACGATCGATGCGACATATTTATGGCCTCCCGATTGGGACGATACCAGCATTGCAGAGTCATCGATCGTATCACGCTGGCGACACCTGGCGCGAGATCGCGGCACCCGCAGGGGGCCCGCCATCGGGGTGCGGTGGTCCTGCGCGCGCCGCAAACGTGGCAAATCGTGGCAGGTGTGCACTAATATGCCTTGATGACGCTTGACCACGAAGCCGCACCGAGGCTTGCCGCGACCACTATTCTTGTGCGGGCGCGCGGAGATCAACCAGAGATACTGTTGCTGAAGCGCGGCGCGCATGCGCGGTTCATGCCCAATGCCTACGTATTTGCGGGCGGTGCGCTCGATCTTGACGATGAAAGCGCCGAGGTCTACGCGCTCTGCAAGGGATTGGACGATAGGCTCGCGAGCGAGCAATTGGAGTTGCCGTCCAACGGCCTGCGATTTTTCGTGGCTGCCGTACGCGAAGCCTTTGAGGAATGCGGTTTGCTGCTGGCCTACGATGATTGCGGCGCCGTCGTGGATCTGTCGTCGTGGGACGAAACACAACTGCGCGAGACGCGGCTGAAAATCTCCTCCGGCCGGCTGTCTTTGGCGGATCTTTGCCGCGCGCAGGGCTGGCAGCTCGCCGTGGACAAACTCGCTTTTTTTAGCCACTGGATTACGCCGCCCGGCAGGCTGCGTTTCGACACGCGGTTTTTCCTGTCCTGGGTGCCGCCTCATCAGACCGCGAGTCTCGCGGGCAACGAAATGTCCCAGCTGGTCTGGCGTACCGCCGCTGAAGCGCTGGCTGAGCATGCCGGCAAAACGCTGCTGCTGATGTATCCGACGCGGGCGATATTGCAAGAAATCGCGGCGATGCGCGGCATCGCTGAATTGTTTGATTTTGCCGGCCGACCCCGCAAGATCAGGCCGATTACGCCGACCATGCCGCCGGGCATTCGCGCCGATAGCGGTTAGGGCAAGCTGCTCCTAGCTTTCGGCGTTGCTCGCGGCGGACTGAGCGGCGTAGATCTTGCGCACCGCATCCATCGTATCCGCGTCTTCGACGTGCTTGTCGTCACGATAGCGTTTGACTCGCGCCAGACGCAGGGCCAATCCGCCTGGATAGCGGCTGCTGGCCTGCAGATCGCTGAAAGCAATTTCCACCACCAGCTCGGGAAGAATGTACACCGTGCCGGCGTCGCGGCGAATTTCCCTGCTCAGAAATTCCTTGGTCTGCCAGGCGAGCATGGCATCGGTGAGTCCTTTGAAGGTCTTGCCCAGCATGACGTAGCCGCCCGTCGCCGGGTCGATTGCGCCGAGATGCAGGTTGGAGAGCTTCCCCGTGCGCCGTCCGTAGCCCCACTCGGCGCCAAGCACCACGAGATCGAGAGTGTGAACCCGCTTGATTTTGAGCCAGCCGGCGCCGCGGTTACCGGCCTCGTAGGGCGCGTCCAAGGCCTTGGCCATGACGCCTTCGTGGCCCGCCGTGATGGCGGCCTCATAGAATGCGCGTGCGGCGGTCTCGGAATCGGTGACCAGCCGCGGGATGAGCAGCGCCGCGGGAACCGCCCTGGCCAGCGCCGTGAAGCGCTCTTGAGTCGTGCAAGTGGCGATGCTCTCATCGCCGAAGCGCAGGCAGTCAAAGAAAAAAGCCTCGATGGGCAGAGCGCTGCGCGAGGCTTCTACATTCAGCTTGCGGCCAAATCGCCGCATGGTCACCTGAAACGGATGCGGCCGCCGGGAAGCGTCGAAGGCGATTGCCTCGCCGTCGAGCACGAGCGTGTGTTCGACGAAGGTGCGCGCGAGATCGGCGATTTCCGGGATGGCTGCCGTGACCTCATTCAAGCTGCGTGTGTAAATGCGCACCTCACTCCCAAGCTTATGCACTTGAATGCGCGCGCCGTCCATTTTCCACTCGAAGGCCGCCGCACCGGGTATTTGCTCCAGGGCATCGCCCACGTCGGCGGCCGTCTGCGCCAGCATGGGCGAAACGGGCGAGAAGAGTTCGAGCTGGAATTTCGCCAGCGCGTCGACTCCCGCGCGCAGCGCGGCAGAAGCCACCGCCCCAAGACTCTTGGAATACATCGCGGCCCTGCGCACCGGCGCGGCGGGCAGTTCAGCGGCCGCGGCGATGGCGTCGACCATGACTCCGGCCAGTGCCCCCTGCCGAAGTTCTCCGATCAGGAGACGCAGCAGAAACTCCTGCTCAGGCACGGTCGCCTGCGAGAACAATGATTTGAGCCCGTCCGCGCGGCGCGCCGCGGATCCGCTGCCGCGCATGCCGGCGAGTTCCGTAAGACGGCGATCAACCTCGGCGACGGACAGCGTCTCCGCTCCCGCGGCCTGCGCGGACGCAGCCGCCCGGACCGCCGCATAGCCGATGCCGATCTTGCCCTGCGGGATCTCTCCCGAGAGGTAATGCACGCCGATATCGACTTCGTCGGCCGTCAGCACTTTCAAGAGCGCCGCCAATTCCCTTACTTTGACCCGGCGCGCGGCGCTTGCGCCCACGCGTTGCGAGGCGCGCACGAGTTCCGCGAGCAAGGTCACCGGCGCGCTACCGCACCGATCCAGCCGGCCAGCGCATTGATCATGTCATCGTTGATTTGACTGTTGGTGAAAGCGCTGCGCGCGGGCACGTGGAAGGAGTGGTCCGCGTCCGGCAGCAACATCAACGTGGCCCGACCGGCGAGCAGCGTTATCAGCGGGTTCAGCAGGTCGGGCTCGGCATAGACATCGCGCGCGCCCTGCAGGAACAGCATGGGCACCTGTACCTTTAGAAGATGCGCGGCGCGCGAATCGGAGGGTTCCTTGGGCGGGTGCAGCGGAAAGCCCAGGAACGCCAGGCCGCGCACTTGCGGCAGCGGATTGGCGGCCTGGGCCTGAGAAGTCATGCGACCGCCGAAGGACTTGCCGCCGGCAAACAGCGGCAGCGTGGGCAGCAAAGCGTGCGCGGCCTCGACGGCGGCGCGGACGGTGTCGTGGCACAGCGCCGGCGGATCCGGCCGCCTGCCGCCCTTTTCCATGTAGGGAAACTGATAGCGCAGGGTGGCAATTCCGCGCTTGCCCAAGTCGGTGGCCAAATTCGCCATGAAGGGATGCGACATGCCCGCACCGGCGCCATGTGCTACGACCAAGCACGCCTTGGAATCGGGTGCCGAGGTCAAGAGTCCGGAAACGCGTGTGGTCGCGTTGACGTCGATTGTTACAGTCTTCGAATCGGCGCTGTTCACGCTAACCTTGAGGCAGCCGCCGGCAAGGGAAGTTCATCGCTCAACCTCGCGTTATGTGCTTGATGGCATCAGCCAGAGAGCGTCCTGCCGCAGCATACTCCTTCCATGGTTTGATTTTAGCGAGCAACGTCGGGGCGGTGCGCACCGTAAAACCCTTTGGATCCAGCCCCTTCTTCACGTCCCGCCATACGAGCGGCATGGAGACGGGTGCGCCTTCGCGGGCCCTTGGCGACAGGACGGCCACGGCCGTTGCAGTGCGGTCGTTGCGCAGATAGTCCAGGAAGATGCGCCCAGAACGCTTGGCTTTCGACATGTTGTCGAGATAGCGCGTGGGGCTGTCTTGCGCCATCTGGGCACAGACCAAATGCGCGAAATTCTTGGCGATGGGCCAGGCGACCGCTTTCCTGCCCTCGGTCAACGGCGTGACGACATGCAGGCCCTTGCCGCCCGTGCTTTTGCAGAAGCACACCAAACCGACCTTCTCCAGCCTTTCGCGTATGTCGTGCGCCGCGGCAATGACCGCGTCGAATTTCACATCCGGCGCAGGATCCAAGTCAAATACCAGTCGACCTGCGGATTCGGGATCATTGCGCGCGCAATTCCAAGGATGCAGTTCGAGCGCGCCGACTTGCGCCACGGCCGCCAGCGCTTCAACACGATCAATCTGCACATAGGGTGCCTTGTCGCCGCGCACCTTGACGAAATCGAACAGTTCAGACATACCCGCCATCGCGTGACGCTGGAAGAACTGCTGGCCCTCGATGCCGTCGGGCGCTCGTACCAGCGAACAGGGGCGGCCGGTAAGGTGCGGCAGGATCCATTCGCCCACCTGTTCGTAGTAGCGGGCGAGATCGAGCTTGGTAACCGGCTTGCCGTCGCCCGCGTCCGGCCAGAGCGCCTTGTCGGGCTTTGACAAGGTCACGCCCATCACCGTTGACGGGCCGGAAGCCGCAGGCGCTGCTGCGGTCTTCTTCGACGCTGTACGCGTTTTCTTGGAGGCGGCTTTTTTCCCGGCTGGCTGTTGCATCGTTGATGTCTCCGCAACCACGTCGTTGGGATCCTTGTCCTCGCGCAGGCCCTTGAACGCGGCCTGGCGAATCATGCCCGAATCGGTCCAACCCTCGAACTCGATCTCCGCGACCAGCTCCGGTTTCAGCCAGCGCACGTTGCTCTCCTTCGGCGGCGCATTGGGGCCTGCAAAGGGACTCTTCTCGCGCGTGAGTTTCAAAAGCTTCGGCAAGAGTACCTTCACCACATCGCGTCCATAGCCCGTGCCGATGCGGCCGGCATAATCTAAGCGGCCGTCGCGATTGACGCCCGCGAGCAGCGATCGCACCGTTCCGCCCTCCGTCGTCCAGCCGCCGAGGATGACTTCCTGCCCAGCGCGGCATTTGGCTTTGAGCCAGCGATCGCTGCGGCCCGAGGTATACGGTGCATCGAGTTTTTTCGAGATGATGCCCTCGAGTCCGATCTTGCAGGCTGACGCAAGCACGGCCTCGGCGTTCGATTGCAGATGCGCGACGTAGCGGATTCGGCTGCCCGCGCTCTGGAGGAACTGCTCGAGGCGCGCCTTGCGCTCGCTCAATGGCAGGCCACGTAAATCCTCTCGGCCGGCGAACAACAGATCAAACGCATAGAAGACGAGTTCGTCGGTTTTTTCGGCTGAGAGCGCCGCCTGCAATGCGCCGAAATTCGGCAGCTGGCGTTCATCGAGCGCCACGATTTCCCCGTCGATGATGCAGTCGGTAAACGCGCTCGCATCCTTTCCAATGGCACTGAAGCGGTCGGTCCAGTCGAGACCCGTTCGCGTGCGGATGACGGCTTGGCCGCTTTCAACCCGGAGCTGCGCACGATAGCCGTCGAATTTGACTTCGTGTCCCCAGCCTGCAAGATCCGGCGGCCGCTCGACCAATTTGGCGAGTTGCGGCTCGATGAATTTGGGCACTGCTTTCACCGCGACGGGTTTGACGTGCGCTGAGTTCGCGCGCGCAGACTTCGCGCCCTCGGGGCCGGTCGCGCTTGCCGCGGATTGGAGTGGCGCAGATTCCGCCGCGCTCGACTCCTGCTCATCGGCGCCCTTGCCCAGCCACACCGCATCGGCCTTGCCCGGCGCCGTGGTGGCGAGCATGAATGGCTTCGGGCGCCGCCCCTTTCCTGCCGTTATTTGCTGCATCGTCCGTCCGGAGGCGACCGAACGATCCTCCCCCAGCACTGCCGCGCCGTCGCCGCTGGTGGCGTTCGCATCGCGATGTTTGATCAGCAACCAATTGGTGCGCTTGCCGCCGAACTTATCGCCGTGCATGCGCACCAACACCCAGCTGCCTTTGAGCTTCGCGCCTTCCAGCGTAAATTTAAGATCGCCCGCCCGGAAGGCTTCCTGCGTGGTCTTCGCGCCCTCCGGGGTCCAGAAGCCGCGGTCCCATAACATGACCGTGCCGCCGCCGTACTCGCCCTTCGGGATCGTGCCCTCGAAATCACCGTAGTCGAGCGGATGATCCTCGACTTCCACGGCGAGACGCTTGTCGTTGGGATTCAGCGACGGTCCGCGGGCAACCGCCCAGGACTTGAATACACCCTCCCACTCCAGGCGCACATCGTAGTGCAGCTGCCGGGCGGCGTGCTTTTGCACCACGAAGCGCAGACGCGAGGAGGGCGCTACTCGCTGCTCGCCCGAGGGCTCCTCGGTTTTCGTGAAGTCGCGCTTGGTGCGATAGACAGTGAGCGCCGGCTTCGCCATCTCATGCGCCTTGATCCATCATGCGCCGGTATGCGAGCAAGTGCCGGAGCGATGCCTTGGGATCTTTCGCCCGTTCATACAAGCGCGCGAGATTGAAATGCGCATCGGCAAATTGCGGGTCCAGGGCCAATGCTTCACGGTAGGCGGCGATGGCGTCGGGCTCGCGGTGCAAGTCCTCGAGCACCACGGCGAGATTGAACGCAATGAAGGGATCGGCTTTGGCGCCGACCCGATAGACCCGTTCCGCCTCGGCCAACCGTCCGGCCAAATGCAGCAGCCTGCCTAGGTTGATGCGCGCCTCCAGATAATCGGGGTCTGCCTTCAAACACAATTCATAGGCTTTCTGTGCCGCCTGCGGATTGCTCTCCTCGATCGCGAGTGCCCGGGCGTAATGTTCATCGGCGGAGCGGCTGATGGAGACGCCGGTGGAGAATTCGCTGCCGCCATCGTCGCGGCCACCGCTGCCGCTGCGGCTGTCGCCGGCGACAGCGGAGTCGGGTGCGGCATCCTGCCGGGTAATGACGTGAAGCCGGCCCTTCTCCTCGATGATTTCCAAGGCCAAGGCATATTGACCCGAATCGGACTCGCGCAGGCTCTTGCCTTCGCGGATGGCGATGCGATTGCCGAGCGCGGTCAGCGAAATCTTGTTGAGAGCAGAGCCTTCCGGCAGCGCCGAACGCAGCTCTTGCAGCGTCTTGTTGATCCGCTGGGAGGAAATCTTCGCGGCGCGCAGCGCGCTGGCGGTGCGCAGGACCACGAGATCGTGGAACGAGTAGTGCAGTCTGCCCGAGCGCCTTACGGGCTGAATGTTCCCCGCGCGCGCTAACGCACGAACGGCCGAAGCCGGTAAACCGAACAGCCGCTCCAGATCTTTCGTGTCGTAGGCATGCATTTCATCGTCGAGCGGATTTGCGCGCGGACCCGGTCGCAGCGGCGCGCTTCGGTGCCTTGCGTTCCTTGAGATCCGTCGCCTTCGAACCGCGCGCATCGATGCTCGCCCTCAAGGCCTCCATCAGGTCGATGACATTGCCGCCCTTGGCCGATACGGGTCCTTCGGCCAGCGATACTTCCTTGCCCTCGACCTTTTTCTGAATCGCCGCCTGCACACGCGCACGATGCTCATCGGCATACTCGTTCGGGTCGAATCGCTTTGCCGCCAAGTGCTCGATGAGTTGTTGCGCCAGCTTCAATTCCGGTTCCGACACCGGCGCCGCCTCGATGCCCAGATCCTTCAGGTCGCGAACCTCGGCTTTGAAATGCAGTTGGTGCAGCGCCAGACCATCTTCAATCGGTCTGATCACCACGATGTGTTCTTTGCCGCGGGAAATCCAGCGGCCCACCGCGCATTGGTGCGACTTTCGCAGCGCCGTGGCGAGCAGGGTGTAGGGCTTCGCGCCACCCTTGTCCGGCGCAAGATAATACGTTCCCTCGAAATACAACGGATCCACGGATTCGAGCGGCACGAATTGTCCGATATCGATCGCGTGGCTGGTCGTATCCTCGAGCGCCTTCAATTCCTCGGGGCTGAACATCACGTACTGGTCCTTGGCGAATTCATAACCCTTGACCATTTCGGAGCGCTCGACGATCTTGCCGTCGTTGACCGCGACATATTGCTGCTTGACGCGCGAGCCGTCTTTTTGGCGCAGCAAGTTGAAGGAGATGCGTTCGGAGGAAACCGTCGCGGAATACAGCTTCACCGGAATGGCGACAAGCCCGAAGGAGATTGTCAGCGAAGCGATTGATCGAGCCTGTGTAGCCATGGTCTTTAATCCCTTGAAGCCAAAAGAGTGCGATTTTCTCTGATTTTATTGAATAAACGCGCGCAAGACCTTCGATTACCTACGATTTATACCTTAAGCCTAGGAACAATAGGGCGGCGTTTCAAGTGATTTTGGCCCAAAAACATGTAGGCATCCTTGAACCGGGAAGCGACGGACTGTCGCCGCCTCACCGGTAGAATGCTGTGGGTGCGCTCCAGAAATATCTTTAAATACAGTCAGATACGCGCAAATTGCGCGGCGCTGACCGCCCAGCCTTAGGCCTGTTTCGCGGTAGGCCGAACCGGAAGCTTCCATTCGGGGCGAATGAAATGACAGGTATATCCGTCCGGATAGCGTTCGAGGTAGTCCTGATGTTCAGGTTCCGCTTCCCAGAAATCGCCCGCAGGCTTAAGTTCCGTGACCACCTTCCCCGGCCACAGACCCGATGCCTCGACGTCGGCGATGGTGTCCTCGGCAATGTGCTTCTGTTCGTCACCGATGTAGAAGATCGCCGATCGGTAGCTCAAACCCCGATCGTTGCCCTGCCGATTCAAGGTCGTCGGATCGTGAATCTGGAAAAAGAATTCGAGCAGGCTGCGGTAGCTGATCACCTTGGGATTGAAGATGATTTCAATCGCTTCGGCGTGCGTGCCGTGGTTGCGATACGTGGCATTACGGACATCGCCGCCGGAATAACCCACGCGCGTGGAGATGACGCCCGGGTAGCGGCGCAATAAATCCTGAACGCCCCAAAAACAGCCGCCGGCGAGAATGGCGCGTTCGGTTGGTGCAGACATGTTCTTACTCCTTCAAATGCGTTGGCGCGCCGCATCGCGCGATTTTTGTTCAGCGAGCGTGTACAACGCTTCCGGCGTCGCCTCGAGCCGCTCGATTGGGATCGGTGCCCCGCTCGCCTCGGACAAGCCGTAGGTGCCGTCCTCGATCTTCTGCAATGCGCGCTCGATGTTGCCAAGGCGATCATCGTCCGCGGCGGCAAGATTCCCTTCGAGCTCGAGCGTGGTCAGCTTCTGGGCATCGTCCTCGTATTCGTGCGCTTGATCGCGGGTTTCAGCGTTGGCGCCCGCCTCTTCGCTCTCTTCGCCGCGCCGCACCCGAAGAAGTTGCTGCCGCAATTCCGTGAGTCGGCGTTTTTGTCGACCGAGGAACGCCGGATCCAAGCGGGATGTCGGAGGGGTCATGCCTCGCATTATATATGGCTTTGGCGGCAACGATGTCTTGGACCAAATTGCCATTTGACTCGCGGCCCGCGGTTTTAGTTTTTCGGCGCTATCCGATGATCAAGCGCTTGATTGGAACAGGACGGCGGGCTGTTGACCGGGTTGCACCGCGCAATGGCGCCATCCGGAAGGCCTACTGAATACGACGTCCACTGCGAGGGTTCGGACTGCGGATAGTCCGTACTCAACAGTTGCGCACCGCTCGCGAGGGCGATCACTCGACGCGTGGTGTCGTTGGTTCGCGCCTGCTTCGTGTCGGCGTCAGTTCGCGTGCGGACCAGGTACCCCTTGCGAACCAGCGCGGCAATCACTTCCTGCGCACCGTCGTTTTCTTCCGTAAAGGCACAATCCGGTTGCCCTGGTTCTGCATTGGTGAAGATGAGCCGGCCGCGCAGCGAAGCATGTCCCTCCAGGTACACCGGTCCCACCGGACGCTGATCCATCAGGAATACCACCTTGCCGCGCGCCGCCGCCAGCGTCGGCCACTCGTTGCGCAGCACGGCCTCCTCGAGGGTGGCGTGCTTTCCGCGCACTTGGTCCGGCGTGATCATCTCGTCAGGGTGGAACACCGAGCGGATTTCGGCATCGAGCGCATCGAACGTGGTCGAGGTAAATTTCTCGGGACTGCGCGCATGATATTGAGGCGGCAGATCGGACTGCTTGGTCTCTAGAAGAATGAAAATAGGCACATGATCCTTGTGCGCCCGTGACCAGGCGCGCACGATTTTGAGACAGGCGATGAGCTGCTGACAGGTGCTGCGGTAGTCCAGGTCTTGGACATGCATCACCTTGAATCCGGGCTTGTTCATCAGACCCTCGGGGTCAAAGTCCGGGTCCTTGGGCAGTCCCGCCGCCGCGACGGCATCCGGTCCCATCGGGTGCGCATAGCGGCCGCCCTCGCTGTCGGCGTAGATGTCGAGCTCGATCTGGCGTACGCCGGAGCTCAGCTGTTCATCCAGCGGTCGATGCCGATACTCCAGGGCCTGATAGAGCTTTGGGTTCTTCTGCTCCAGCAGTATCGCTTCGCTGGGCGCGAGCCCGGCGTGATAGCTGTTGTGCGTGCCGATCACTTGGATCTGATTCATCTTGACCGAATCGCCGGATCCGGACACCGCGGCTACGCAGGGCAGAGCGCTCAAGAGCGCGCTTAAGATCAAGCCAATCGATCGAATCAATGACATTTTGCGCTCCGCTTCTCCCGCGCCGCTTAGTATAGTCCTCGCTTCATTGCACATTTATAAAGGGCGGCGCGCACAAGCGCATCGATCTCCGCGGGGGCGCATCGATCTCTGCGGGGGCGCCGTGCCTACATCTGTTTGAACAAATGCGTGAATTGGCGGCTGACCGGGACCTCCTCCTTGCGTCCCTTGAGCGTTAGCGTCAAATGACCGAGCTCATCGCGCTTCGCGTGGGTGATGTGCTGCGAGTTGACCACCGTGCCGCGGTGAATCTGCCAAAAAATTTCCTCATCGAGTTGTTCGAGAAGTTCGCGCAGCGGCATCCGAATGATGCTGTCGCCGTCGCGTGTCGCCACCGTGATGTATTTGTCCTCGGCCTCGAACCACAAAACCTCGTTAATGGGTATCAGCTTGACTGTCGTGCCTGCGCCCGCACGCACGAAACGCAATTTGTCCTTGCGCGCTGAACTCGTCCCCAACAGCTCGGCGATACGCGCCGCCATTTCGCCCGCCGTGGCGTCGCTGCCTCCTCGATTCAACTGGCCCGACAATCGTTCGATGCACTTGGTCAACCGTGCGATCTCGACCGGCTTCAGCAGGTAGTCGATCGCGGCGGTCTCAAAGGCGTCGAGCGCATAGGCGTCGTAGGCTGTGACGAAGACGATGAGCGGCGGGTGTTCCTTCATGCACAGTTGGCGCGCGGCCTCGAGTCCATCGAGTTGCGGCATGCGCACATCCAGGAACGCCACGTCGGGGGAGAATTCATCGGCCAGTTTCAATGCTTCGGCGCCGTTGGCAGCCAGGCCTGAGCAGCGCGCCGTGGGCCAGTGTTCAGCCAATTGCTGCGCGAGGAGCCGTGCGAGCAGGGGTTCGTCTTCGGCGATGATGTAGCTGTACGGCGTGCTCATGCAGCCGGTCTGGACAACAAATTCAGCGGCACCTCGATGGCGGCATGGGTGCCGCGCGGCGTGCGCGGTTCCAGTACCAGGCGCGCGGCGCTGCCGAACAGCGATTGCAGCCGGGCGCGGATATTCTGAATGCCGGCACCGGTGCCGGCGGTGTGCGCGTTGCCCAGGCCGACGCCGCTGTCGTCGACCGACACCATGAGCTTATCGCCCTCGCAGCGCACGCTGACCCGGACGGTGCCGCCGTCGCCCGCAGGCTCGATACCGTGCGTGATGGCGTTTTCCACCAGCGGCTGCAGCAGCATTGCAGGGAATTTAAGGCGCAGACAGTCTGGATCGCAATCGAATTCGGTGGTCAGGCGATTCGGCAGGCGCAGCGCCATGATCGCGAGATAGGCCTTCAACAGCTCGACTTCGGTGTGCAGCGTCGCAGCCTCGCTGCGCGCGTGCGTCAGCGCGGCCCGCAAATAACGGATCAGATTCGCGAGCAGGCAACGTGCATTGCCGGCATCGGTCGCAATCAAGGCATCGAGATTCGCCAGGGTATTGAATAGAAAATGAGGCTCGATCTGCGCCTGCAGCGCACGCAGCTGCGCTTCGATGGCGGCGCGCTCGGCCCGTTCCACATCGCGCTTGCTTTGCGCGAGTCTTACCCAGCTGAAGTTGATGAACAGCGCGATGCTGCCGGCCACCAACGAAAATACGATCGCGACCAGCCAGATGTAGCCCTCGTGCATCGTGTAGGTGGGCGATTGGCGGGGCAGGAACAGCTTTGATAGCAGCTCGCCGCCGATGGCGCCGGCCACGATCAATACGAAGTAGATGGCGAAACGCATGTGAATGCGGCCGCGGAAGCGCTGCATGACGGTGCAGCGCACGAGCGCCACCAATGCGAGAATGCTGAGGCCAATGCAGTACGCGATGACCAAGTTCGGGATGACCTCGTCCCAGGAATGCAACAGCAAGGCGATGAGCAGCGCAATGACGGTATTGATCGCCAGCGTCATGGGCAGGCGACGCCGCAAGAAATCAACTACCGTATCTTCGGTGCCGTCGAACGGTGAGAACCGCTCGGCTTCAGCCAGATGGGTCTTCATTTAACTCCCCGCGCCGGCCAAATGCGCCAGCGCCAGCAACTGGAGTCTATCGCCCTTCCATCCCCAGTGCATGTGTCGAATTGGACGCCGCCGTGGTCGAAAGCTCCGCCTTGGCGACCACCAGGTCATCCGCCGCGATGAGCGCAAACGGGGCCAATCCGAGGATCAGTGAGAGCGACAGGGCCGCGAAGCTATTGAGGGTTTTCATTGGTATCTCCTGACAAGTTGTAGACCGTGGACCGTGGAGACACTGTAACGAGGGGGCTGTCGCGGCGAGGAAATTGCGCCAAATTGGCGGTTCGGCGGCGCAGACGGTGCATCCGAGTCGCGAACGGCTGTGTTTCCTAACCGGAGGGCCTACGCTTTCAGAAGCGTTATGTCCATTTTCGCGAAAAGCACCTCGGCGGCCTTCAGGATGAAGACCCCGGGCTTGTGCCAAAACTCGCCGGAGAAGCCTTGCGGATCCGTGATGCCGTGCCACGGTTCGATGCAGATGAAGGGCGCACCGGGCTTGGTCCAGAATCCAAGATAGGTCGTGTCGGGAAAGCCGATGCGCAGTCGCGCCCCGTCGTGACCGCCATAGGTGACCGACCGGCTCCTGACCCGGTCCATAATCAGCACGTCGTCTTGGAACAGGGCATCGTTAAGGTCCAGGCGCCGATTCACGATCGGTGTCGGATGGCGTACCGGCGTCAGCAATCCTGCGGCGTCGATCCTCCGTACTTCGTCGGGCTCATCGCTTTCGAACTGAATGAAATGCGCTGCGCGCGCCGGTCCGAACGGCAGCGGCCAGCGAAATCCCGGGTGATAGCCGAAACTGGCCGGCATGTCGGTGCCGCCTACGTTGCGCACGGTGGTGGTCACCGACAGTGTCGCGCCGAACAATTCATAGCGCACATCCAGCGCAAATTGAAAGGGGTAGACCGGTTGCGTTGAGGCGTCGGCCTGCAAACGAAGTGAGGCCGACGATGAGTTGCGGGTCTCGACGGAGAAGTCCTTGTCGCGCGCGAATCCGTGCCGCGACAGCGCGTAGGTTTTTGGGCCGAGCCGATAGGTGCCGCCGGAAAGTACGCCGACAATGGGAAATAACAAGGGTGCGCGTCCCGACCACACCTTGGGGTCGCCATTCCACAGAAGCTCCCGCGAATCGCGGTCCTTCAAAGAGGAGAGTTGCGCACCGTGCGGATCGATCTGAGCGGTCAGCTCACCGGAGGTGATCGAAATCCAGGCGCGCGGTTGGTCTGACACGGGTCAAGAGGTTACCAGAGCGGCACGCGCGGATAGCGGAGATTGAGAAACCGCTCAATGCCCGCCACGCGGCCGGCGCTAAGCCTCCAGCCATTTCGCGGGCGCGGCATCAAAGCGTGCCTTGTGCGGCGGCATGCAGAAGTAGTAGGTCTGGCCCAGGTAAACCGATGTTACTGCGGATTTTGGATCGACTTCCATGGAACAAATCGGGCACAACACCTTGCCATTGGCGGGGCGCGCTTCCGCGTAGACGCGATTCGAAGCGGCATCCAACCATCCTTGGCCTTGGTATTCCATCTGGAATGCCGTTTGCTTTGCGATGTCGCGGCCGTAGTACCGCTCGACGACGTGCAATGCCAGATCGATCCCGGAAGACAGACCACCGCTGCTGGCAAACCGGCCGTCCTCAACGAATCGAGCGCCGCGCTTCACATGGATATCGGGGTTGTCCATGGCCAACTCACGATAGGCACTGTGATGCGTCGTGGCGGATCTCCCCGCAAGCAAGCCCGTCGCCGCCAGCACGAAGGCGCCGGTACAGACCGACATCGTGACGTCTGTCGTCTTGCTTGAAGCGCGGATCCAATTCAACAATGCTTTTGTGGGATCTTGCTGCGCCGGAATCACGATGACTTTCGGCGCCGGCGCGGTGTCGAACGAATAGTTCGGAAGAATCTTCATACCGCCGCTGGTCGTGATTGGCTCCTTGGATTCCGCCACGGTGTAGAGGCTGAACGCAGGTTCGTCGCGGCCGGAAATTCGGACATCCTGAAAGACTTCCCAGGGCCCTGCGAAATCGATGACAACCGCATCGTTGGCCAGAACGAACGCCACCGGGATGCTGCCTTTGGCCGGCGGATTCAGCGGCGGCGCCGGTTGTCCTCCCTGTGGTTCTGCGGCGGGAGTTGCCGCGGCGTCCGCGGACATCGCGCGCCCCGCAATCGCCGCCACACTGAAGATGGCCGACTGCTGCAATAGCTCTCTGCGATTCATGATCAGCTCTCCGATACGCGTTGAACGATGCGCTATGCTCAACCCGCGCTCGGCAAAAATCGATCCCGCTGGCTGCAGCCAGTGGGCCATTCACTGCATGGGCGAAAAATCCTCAACGACGAACCCGGGATTCACCGGCTACCACTGATAATCAATAGACAAGGTGAGCGCGCGCTGGGTGCTGCGTTCCGTCAGCGGGCTCACGTCGGGACTACCCTTGAGCTTGCTGATCGCGGCGTCCATATTGACGAGCCAATGATCCGTGACGAAGCGCGTCGCGCTGAATCCCACGCCCTCTGCAACCATGCCGGCATGGGGATCGAAGACCGGGTGACCCGAGGCCAGCGACTGCGCGGCAGTGACGCCGAATTCGCTTTGCAGATAGCGGTGCGTCGCCAGGGTGATCGACGGGCCGGCAAACATGACGAATTTTCTCGAGCTCCCGGGGAGCGGCATATATATGCCCACGTCGCCGATGGTGCCATCGGCACCCCCCAGCAGTTGCCGTGCATCCACCCGCAGGATCAGAGGAAACTTCTTTGAGAGCACGTACGAGGCGAAGACTTTGGCCACGGGCGCCGCGGAAATGCCGCCGATGCCACGTAGGTTGTTGTAGTCCTCTTTCTCGCTCCTGCCGAAGTCGTAGGCGATGGAAGCGCCCACGCGGTAATGATCGCCCCGCAATATGTTGACGCCGAGTCCGTCTCCGGAGCTCAAGAACGCGATGTCGCGATACTCGATGTCGATCACCGGTCCGCCCTGCACGCGATCCGCGGCGGCGCCGGCATAAATCGGCTGCACTTCGGCAGCCACTCCGGTGATTACGCGCCACTCAGGCAGGTTGGGCTCGAACAATCGGGCCAGAATGATGCCGCCCGAATACTGCCACTCCTGCAGTGGCGAGGGCGTTTGCGCGCAAGCGATGCGTGGGCCAAGAAAGCCCAACAGGATCGCGGCGCAGATTCCCAGCCGGCCGGCGACAGGCGGCGATTGAATCCCTCTAAGTTTTACAGGCACTCCTCAGCGCGTTGCGTCGTTGTTTGGATTGCTGCGACTGCTGCGACGGGGCGATTTCTTGGGTGGCGTGGCGGCTTTCCATGTGGCATCGGTTTTGGCGGGAGGCTGGTCCGGTCCGCGGCTGGCCGGTGGATCGCTGGCCGGGAGCGTCCCCTTCAGCGAGTCGTCGACGGCTTCGGATTTTACGGGGCGAACCGTGGATTGAATCGACAGCAGTTGCCGCTCCGCATCCAACCAATCCTGCTCAGCGGTTCCTTCCGGGCAACCGCGGGATTGCCACAGCCGGTAAGCCAGTTCACCAATTGATCTATGTTCAGGCATGGGTGCTCCCATTCATTGGGCACACCAAATTAGTGTGGAGCGAAGTGGGGTGATAGGAAGGAGCCTCGGAATTCCGGGTCAGCCAAATCCTACAGTGCCCTGAGCAAAGGCTATGGCGTGCGCGTGCCTCGTCGTGCACGGTCGATAGAAAAATAGCTGAATCAGGCGCATAGCTGCCTAAACAGAAAACGGTACTCCTTCTTTGTGCTAGTTTTGCGTGCGCGCGAGGGCTGACCCGTGCCATAAAAAGTTTCAGCGAGGTAGATGATGAAATTGCGAATTGCCGCCGTGTCACTGCTGGGATTGTCTTTGGTGCTCGGTGCGAGCGCGCGCGCTCAGCCCGCGCCGCTGTACGACGTCGTGATCCGCAATGCCCGGCTGCTCGATGGCGACGGCAACCCCTGGGTGAGCGCCGACGTGGCTATCAAGGACGGTCGCTTCGTCAAGATCGGCCGTGTCCCTGGCCGCGGCGCGCGCGAGATCGACGCGCAAGGCGACTATGTCTCGCCGGGTTGGATCGACATGATGGATCAGTCCGGCCAAGTGCTGCTCAAGAACGGCTTGGCCGAAAATAAACTGCGCGAGGGCGTCACCTCGGCCATCGCGGGCGAAGGCGGCACGCCGGTGCCCTCGGCGCAGATCGCGGAATACTTCAAGAAGCTTGAAGCTCAAGGCATCTCGCTGAATTTCGGCAGCTACTACAGCAGCGGGCAGGCGCGCGTGGAGGTCATGGGCGATGTCGCGGGCCGCCCCACCGCAGGGCAAATGGACGCCATGAAGGCGCACGTCGAGGAAGCCATGCGCGCCGGCGCGATGGGCATTGCGACGGCGCTGATTTACCCGCCGGACAGTTTCCAGAGCACGGAAGATCTCATCGAACTTTCGCGTGTGGCGGCGAGGCACGGCGGCATTTACGCGAGCCACATGCGCGATGAGAGCGCCAAGCTGCTGCAGGCGATCGGCGAGTCCATCGAAATCGGCGAGAAAACGGGCATCCAAGTGGAAATCTTCCATTTCAAGGGTGCGTATGCGCCGGGATGGGGAAAACTGGTGCCGCAGGCGGGCGAACTGATTGAAGCGGCCCGCGCGCGCGGTGTGAACATCGCCGCGGATATGTATGTCTACACTGCGGGAGGCACCGGACTCGATATCACCGTGCCGAATTGGGTCTGGGAACAGGGAGGAAAAAAGGGCCTGGAGCGCCTCAAGGATCCCAAAGTACGCGCGCGCCTCAAGAAAGAGCTCGCCGCGGGGTCGATGCCGGGCTGGTCCAACTTGGTCGAGGCCAGCGGCGGCTGGGACCACGTCCTGCTCGCCAATGCCTTCAATCCCAAGTACGACCGCTACCGCTTCAAGAGCATCGAGTACATAGCCAAGCAACTGGGACAAGATCCGGCCGATGTGTCCTGGGATATCGTTCTCGGCGCGCAGCCGAACCGCGCCATGGGGCTCTATTTCATGATGAGTGAGCCGGACATCGCAACGGCGCTGCGCTGGCCTTGGATGAGCATCGGCAGCGACGCCGGCGCCAACGAAGCGCCGGGCAAGATCGATGCGATCGGCCTGCCGCATCCGCGCGCCTACGCGAATTTCCCTCGCGTCATCGCCGAATACGTGAAAAAGCGCCATGTGCTGACCCTGGAGGACGCGATCCGCAAAATGACCTCGTGGCCCGCGACGCGCATGCGCCTCTACGACCGCGGCGCGATCCGCGAAGGGCTGAAGGCGGACGTGACAATTTTCAATCTGGACCGATTGGAAGATGTCGCCAACTACGAAAATCCCACGGCCTATCCAACGGGCATCGACTATGTGCTGGTCAACGGGCAGCTGGTCATCGACCAGGGTCGCCACACGGGCGCGAAGCCAGGCAGCGTCTTGTGGGGAGCAGGCGTCGATCCGGCGCTGGGAAGCCCGCAGTCGTGAGTGCGATTCCCGCAGCCGGGGAGTCGTCCTGGTTTCAGCGCTACCTCTTGCCGGGTTTTGCTTTCAAGGCGGTGGTCATCGGCGGTGGCTATGCGACCGGGCGCGAACTGGCCGAGTTTTTTCTTCCCAGCGGACCGCGAGGCGGACTGTTGGCCATCCTGTTGGCCATGTTGATCTGGAGCGCGGTGTGCGCGGTGACGTTTTGCCTGGCGTATACGACCTCGAGCTGGAACTATCGGGCGTTCTTCAAGAATTTGCTGGGCCCGTTCTGGGTGATCTTCGAGTTCGCCTACCTGCTTTTCATCATTTTGATTATCGCAGTATTCGGCGCCGCGGCCGGCGCAATCGGCACGGCGCTGCTGGGGTGGCCGGCGCTCATCGGCACTTTGTGCCTGATCGCCTGCATCAGTTTCGTCACGACCTATGGCACTACCTCGGTCGAGCGCCTGTTCAAGTGGGTGTCGATCTTTCTATACGCGGTGTACGCGCTATTCGTCGTGCTGTCGTTTTTTGCATTCGGCGATCGCATCATCGTGAACCTGGCTGCGCCGGCGCCGCATGAAGGATGGGTACTCGGCGGATTTACCTATGCCGGCTATAACGTGGTTGGGGCCGTCATCATTTTGCCCGTGCTGCGGCACTTGAGCAGCAAGAAAAACGCCGTGATCGCCGGCGCGCTGGCGGGCCCTTTCGCCATGCTCCCGGCGCTGCTCTTTTTCATTTGCATGATCGCCTACTATCCGCAGATCGGTGCCGAGCCGCTGCCGTCGGATTTCCTGCTGCAGCGGCTGAATTTTCCGGCATTCCACTATCTCTTCCAGCTCATGATATTCCTGGCTTTGCTGGAAAGCGGCACCGGCTGCGTGCATGCTTTCAACGAGCGCGTCGCGGAAGCCTACACAACACGTACGGGCGGCAGCTTGTCGAAGTCCGCGCGCCTCTGGATCACGGGTGCATTGCTGCTGGGCTCGATATTCTTGGCGGCAAGATTCGGACTGGTGACCTTGATTGCGCGCGGTTATCGCGGCCTCGCGTATGTGTTCCTGGCCGTGTTCGTACTGCCCGTCATGACTGCAGGTTTGTGGCAGCTCTATGCGCGGCGGAACACTGCGCAAACCCCTGCGCAAACCCCTGCGCAAACCCCTGCACAAAATCCTGCGCGAATCTCGCCCCGCTAGCGCCGACGGCTTTTGCCCAATTTCGTCGGCTGCCGAATCGGTTCCGGCAATTTCGGCGGCAGGGAAGGGCTGACCTCGCCGTGCAGCGACATGAGGGAATCCATAAGGCCCTCATCCGTGCTCGAGCACACGCCGAGCACGGTAGCTTCATCGCAGCCGTCGGCGGTGACATAGGCGTGACCCATATTACTGTCGATATAGATGGATTCGCCGACGTTGAGCGCCACCGGATCATAGAACTCGGTGAGCACCTTGATCCCCCCCTCGAGGACGTAAATATATTCCTCCCCCGAATGACGTACGAGTTCGCCGAACTCCTGCGCGCTCTTCGCTCGTATGCGCGTGAGAATCGGAATCATGCGCTTGCGGCGCAATTCGGGGCATAGATAGTAATAGTCGTAATTCTTGGTGTTGACGCGCACGGCGTCCTCGGTGATGCCGATGCTGCGACGCGCAGTCACGGCCGGCTCAACAGCGGCGGCGGGATCGGCAAAGAGTTCGGAAATGCGGATGTTGAGACGCTGGCTCAGCTGCACCAGCTTGTCATACGTCAGGGTCAGGCGATCGTGCTCCACCTTCGAGAGGGTTGAAACGGGAATGCTGGTGCGCTGACTCATCTCCTTCAGCGTCCAACCGTTACGTGAGCGAAGCGATCTCAGCAGGCTTCCCAGCGTGGGGTGTCGCGTCTTCACGTCCATAGAACAGCCTTGAGCCTTCGTCCCGTTGTTGTTGCCGCACGCAGCATACCTGCGACACGTGTCAGGTCAACCAGCGCCCGCCGCGCCGCCACAGGGCGACCGTGCAGCCCCCGTGATATACCAATTATCCTATACGGAGAATACCGTTGACAATTCTCTAATCAGGATTACTCTGTCTTGGTTGCGACATGAGGGGTCGGGGAGAATTAATGTCGTCGAATTCCGCATTTCAGGCGAGCCGTCGTCGTTCGCTGAAGACCATGGCGGGCGCGCTTGCCGCGCTCGCACTGCCGCGCGTCGATTTCGCCGCAGCCGTGGAACCGAAAAATCAGTATCCGGCCAAGGTGCTCGATCTGGTGCAGCGTTCGCTCATCATCGACATGCTCGGTCCGCTCAAGCTCGATTTCCGTCCCGACGCCTATGCCACGCCCTTGACCGATGCCGAAGCGGCGATGTTCCGCTCGAGCGGCATTACCGCATTTCACAATTCCGTGGGCGTGGGCGGCGCGAGTGCCTATGACGACGCGTTGCAGTTCATTGCCGCGTGGAGCGGATTCGTCGGGCGCAATTCAGAAGTCTTTTCGCTGGTGGGACGCGCGGAAGACATCGACCATGCCAAGGCGAAACAAAAAATCGCAGTCATTATGGGTCTGCAGAACGCCGACGAATTCCGCGATCCCAAGGATGTCAAGGCGTTCTTCGAATTGGGATTGCGTTGCGCGCAGCTGACGTACAACAGCCAAAATCTCATCGGCAGCGGCTCAACCGACCGCGTCGACGGCGGCATCAGCGATTACGGCGTCGAGATCATCAAGGCGATGAACGAGGTCGGCATGCTGGTTGACGTGTCGCACAGCGGCGATCGCACGACGCTGGATGCGATCGAACTCTCGCCCAAACCGATCGCCTTCACGCATTCCAATTGCCGCGCGCTCAACAATCACCCGCGCCTGAAGACCGACGAGGCGATCCGCAAGCTCGCGGAAAAAGGCGGCGTGATGGGCATCACCGGTGTACGCAATTTCGTCAAGGACAAAGAGCCGACCACTGTCGAAGACATCGTCGATCACATCGATCACGTCGTGAAGCTGGTCGGTATCGAGCATGTCGGCATCGGCACCGATTCCGATCTCATGGGTTATGACCACATGCCGCCGGATCAATACAAACAACTGAAGGCCGGATACAAGTCCTCCTACGCCTTCCGCGACAAGATCGACACGGATGGCTTCAACCATCCGCGCAAGATGTACGACCTCACCGCCGCGTTGGTGCGACGCGGCTATAGCGATTCCAACATTCAAGCCGTGCTCGGCGGAAACTTCCGCCGTCTGCTCGGCAGCACCTGGACCGACAGCCAGAAAAAGACAGGGGGAAAATCATGAAATCGATCTTCAAACTCGCCATGCTCGCCTCGCTCGGGGCAATCGTGCCTTTCTTAGCGCAGGGGAGCAGAGCGGCAGATGCACCGCAACCCTCGGACGATGCGCTGACCACCATCGTCGTCACCGCGGAAAAGAAAGAAGAGAAGCTCAAAGACGTACCCATGAGCATCACCGCCTTGGGCGGCGGCGCGCTCGACGCTCTGCAGTACCGTAGTTTCAGCGACTATGCGGCGATGGTGCCGGGCCTGTCGCTCGTGAGCGCCCAGCCGGGTCTGACCACGCTGACCTTACGGGGCCAGAATGCCGGCGGCGTCGGCTCCACGGTGGCGGTCTACATCGACGAGTCGCCTTTCGGTTCCAGCAGCGCCTTGCTCAATGGTTCGATTCTCAGCGGCGACTTTGATACCTGGGATCTGCAGCGCGTCGAAGTATTGCGCGGTCCTCAGGGCACGTTGTACGGCGCCAATAGCGAAGGCGGTCTTTTGAAATTCGTTACAGCGCCGCCGGTGCTCGGCAGCTTTTCCGGCCAAGCAGAAGTGACGGGCGAAAGCGTCGCGCACGGTGCCGATGGCGCCGATGTGCGCGGCGTCGTGAACCTGCCGATCGGCGACAAGATCGCGCTGCGCATCGGCGGATTCGACCAGGACGTTGCGGGATATATCGACGATCCTTCGCGCAAAATGGTGGATTTCAGCGGCGGTCACAAGTACGGCGGCCGTGCTTCCTTGCTGTTCCAGCCCATCGACAGCCTGACCATTCGCCTGACCGGCACTTCGCAACAGTCGAATTACAACGGGACCCCGGATGTCGATGTGAATCCGGTCACCTTCAGGCCGGCGACGGGCGATCTGCAGCAGGAGCGCTTCGTCAATCAACCGAGTTCTTTTCAATATAAGAACTACAACGCGACCATCAACTGGGATGCGGGGCCGTTCAGCATCTTGTCGACAACGACGTACGGCATTCTGAACTCGGATTTGTTCTCCGACGACACCAACGTGCAGATTGCACCCGGCGTCACCTTCCAAGCCGCGCTGGGGGGGCTGGGAGCCACGCTCGACAATCTCGTGGATCTAAAAAAATTCACGCAGGAAGTTCGCGCGTCGTCTGCGGCAAACAACTTCATAGAATGGCAGGTGGGCGGCTACTTCACGCGCGAGCAGGGTCACTTGTTTCAACACTTGAGCGCGATCGCCGTGCCGGCCGGTACTCCCATCGCGGGCCTTCCGGTTCTGGAGTTTGCGGGCCTGGATTCCGTTTACAAAGAGTCTTCCGGATTCGGCAATGTGACAGTCCACATCATCCCGCAGTTCGACATCCAGGCCGGCGGCCGCTATTCCAAGAACGAGCAAGTCGCCACCGAAAGTCTTTCCGGGCTGCTGGTGCCCGCGCCGATTTCCTTCAGCACACCCTCATCCGGACATATCTGGACGTATTCCGCCGCGCCGCGCTGGCATATCGACTCGGACAATATGGTCTATTTCCGCTGGGCAACGGGCTTCCGGCCGGGCGGACCCAATGCATTGCCGCCGGGGGCTCCACCTGATGTGCCGCGCGAGTTCGGCGCCGATAAGACCAGCAATTTCGAGCTCGGACTCAAATCCTCCTTGCTCCAGGGGCAGCTGTCCATCGATGCCGCGCTTTTCCATGTCGATTGGACCAACATCCAGCTGCTCGAGATCGTCAACGCCAATGGCGTCAACGGCAATGGCGGCAAGGCAAGAAGCCAGGGCTTCGAATGGGCTCTCGGCTATGTTCCGATTCACGGCCTGACGTTGCAATGGACGGCGGCTTACACGGACGCCAAACTGACCACGGATGCGCCCGGGGTCCAAGGCCACACGGGCGACCGGCTGCCCTACGCTCCGAAGTGGGGTACCTCCCTGGATGGCGAATACGACGCGCCCGCATTCGCTCAATGGAATTATTTTGTCGGTGCCACATGGAGCTTCGTGGGCAACCGCAGCACGGACTTTGGCAGCGACCCAACCATGAAGACCCAAGTGAACTTGCCCAGCTACAATACGTACGGCGCGCGTGTCGGGCTCAACAACGATCTCTATCGGGTGACGCTGTACGCGAAGAACCTGAGCGATTCGCGCGGCATTACCAGCTATGGCGCCAGCGGGGCTCCGGGTTTGAATGGCTCAATCGGTGTCACTCAACCGCGTACGGTCGGCGTAACGTTGTCGGCAAAATTCTGATGGCGGTGGAATGAACACGAAACGCGAGCTGCACCTGCGGGAGGCGCGAATGTCGCAGGTGCTGGATCTGCCTCAGCCGTATCTGCTGTTTCTGGGCGACACCACAGAGAAGGGTTACGCCAAGACGGCCTTCGGGCTGCGCGACTGGGCGCCGGATCGCTGCATCGGCGAATGGTCCTGCATTGGCGCGACCGTCACGACCGGCCTGCCGGTGTTGTCGCCGAAGGAAGCGCGCGCCCGGGGTGCGCGTGCGTTGGTCATCGGCGTGGCCAATACGGGCGGCGTAATCGCCGACGGTTGGATCCCGTCCTTGATCGAGGCGCTCGAGTCGGGCCTCGATGTAATCAGCGGGATGCACGCCAAGCTCGGCCATGTTCCGCAGCTCAAAGCGGCCGCGGAGCGTCACGGCCGCCGCCTGATCGATGTACGCACGCCGCCCAAGAATATTCCGATTGCAAGCGGGGCGAAGCGTTCCGGCAAGCGTCTGCTGACCGTCGGCACCGATTGCGCCGTCGGCAAGAAATACACCGCGCTCGCCCTGGCACGCGCATTCACGGAGCGCGGGCTCAACACGGATTTTCGCGCTACGGGTCAGACGGGGATTTTGATCGCAGGGGGCGGCATGCCGATGGACGCCGTCATTGCGGACTTTGAGGCCGGCGCGGCCGAGGTCTTAAGCCCCGATGCCCCCGCGCAACATTGGGATGTGATCGAGGGTCAGGGTTCCTTGTTCCACCCAGCCTACGCCGGGGTATCGCTCGGCCTGCTGCATGGCAGCCAGCCGGATGTCATCGTGGTGTGTCACGACATCGATCGCAAGGAAATGCTGGGACATCCCGGCTATGCGTTGCCGGATGTCTTCGACACGATCGATTTGAATTTGCGTCTTGGGCGGCGTACCAACACGGCAATCCGCTGCGCCGGCGTCAGTTTGAACACCTCTGCGCTCAGCGAGCGCGACGCGACGCAATTACTGGCCGCGGAGAGCGCGCGCCTTGGCGTGCCGGTCGCAGATCCCATGCGTTCCGGCGCCGCGTTTGAACGACTCGTCGACAAATGTCTCGCTTGATTGTTTGAGCGATGCAGAAATTGGTAGATAACAGCGACCCGGTCGCAAGAAGAGAACCCATGCGAAAACCCATGCGTACATTCATGATCCTGGCTGCCGCATTCCTCACCTTGGGGACATTGAACGCCACCGCACAGAAAAATACTCCGGCAGCGAAGGCCGCGGCGACCGCCGCCGCGTCAACTGCGCCCACCCCGGCAGCACCGGCTGCGGCGCCTGCGAGCACCACGGCGCCTGCGAGCACCACGGCGCCCGCGAGCGCCACGGCGCCGGCTGCCGTGCCGTTGACCGCAGAGGATCTCAATGCCTGGCTCGATGGATATATGCCGTACGCTCTGCATACCGGCGATATAGCGGGCGCCGTCGTGGCCGTCGTCAAGGATGGGCAGATTGTCACGGAGCGGGGATACGGGTACTCGGATCTCGCCAAACACACGCCCGTGGATCCGAAGCTGACGTTGTTCCGGCCGGGATCGGTTTCGAAACTCTTTACCTGGACCGCGGTGATGCAGCAGGTCGAGCAGGGCAAGATCGATCTGGATGGCGATGTCAATCAGTACATCGACTTCAAAATTCCGGCGCGCGACGGCAAGCCGGTCACCATGCGCGAGCTCATGCAGCACGTTGCCGGCTTCGAAGAACAAGCCAAGGGCATCATGTCGGACAACCCGAAGGCGCTGCGCTTCGAGGCGCTGCTCAAGCAATGGGTGCCTGAGCGAGTGTTCGCGCCCGGCAGCACCCCGGCGTATTCGAATTACGGTGCGTCACTGGCCGGCTACATCGTGCAGCGGGTCTCGGGTGAATCCTTCGACGACTACCTCGACAAGCACATCTTTGCGCCGCTCGACATGCAGCATTCGACCTTCCGCCAGCCATTGCCGGCAAACCTCGAACCGCTCATGTCGACCTGCTATTCGCAAGCATCCGAGCCGGCGAAAAAATTTGAGATCGTCGGGCCGGCACCCGCCGGATCGTTGTCGTCGCCGGCTGAGGACATGGCGCACTTCATGATTGCGCATCTGCAAAACGGCGAGTATCACGGCAATCGCATTCTGAAAGCCGAAACCGCGGAAATGATGCACAACAGCCCGCTCACCATCCTGCCGCCGCTGAACCGGATGGAGCTGGGCTTTTTTGAAACCAACATCAACGGCCGCGAAGTGATCGCGCATCTCGGCGATACGCAGTGTTTCCACACCTCGCTGCACTTGTTTCTCAAGGAAGGGGTCGGTTTCTATGTCTCCTTCAACAGCCCCGGCAAAGCGGGCGCGGCCGGCGGATTGCGCGGCGCATTGTTCGACGACTTCGCGGATCGATATTTTCCCGCTGCTGAGAGCAGCGCGACGAAAGTGGACGAGAAAACTTCCGCGGCCCACGCGGCCTTGCTCAAAGGCCGCTGGGTCAATTCGCGCGGCTCGCAGTCGAGCTTTTTGGCCGCGGTCGGCCTGTTCGGCCAAACCAAGCTCAGTGTCAATGGCAAGGGCGAACTCGTCACGCCCCTAAAGGGGCTGAGCGGCGCGCCGCGGCACTGGGTCGAGATCGCACCCTACCTATGGCGCGATACGGATAGTCACGAACGCCTGGCGGCCAAGGTGGTCGACGGCAAGGCGGTGCGCTTCAGCATCGATGGCATCTCCCCGTTCATGGTGTTCGATCGCGTGCCGGGGAACGAGGACAGTGCCTGGCTGCTGCCCGCCGTCTATTTCGCCCTGGGTGCGCTGCTCTTGACCGCCGTATTCTGGCCGGTCACGGCCATCGTGCGCCGCCGCTTTGGCGCGGGCCTGGCCCTCGGTCCGGACGCGCTGCGCGCGTATCGATTCAGCAAGATCGGGTCGATTTTGTTGCTGGCGGGGCTGGGACTCTGGGGCCTCACGGTCATCCGCATGTTCAACAACTTCAACAACCTGAGCGATGCGTTCAATGGGAGCATCCGCCTCGCCCAAGTATTCGGCATTCTTGCCTTCCTGCTGGGATCGGCATTTATTGCCTGGAATCTTTGGACGGTGTGGAAGGGTACGCGCCGCTGGCCGGCCAAGGTGTGGAGCATCGTGCTCGCGCTGTCGGCGTTCATCGTGCTGTGGGTCGCGTTCACGTTCAACCTGATCGGCTTCGGAATCTATTTCTAGTGTCCGCCTTGAAACTGCACGTCGAGGTTCAAAAGCTGCGCTTGTCGGCGCCGTTTCGCATCTCCGGATTCGTGTTCGAGGAACAGGAGGTCGTGGTCGTCACCCTCGACGACGGCAAGCATCGCGGCCGTGGCGAAGCCTCGGGCGTGTACTACCTGGGCGATACCGCGCAAGGCATGGCCGTCGCGATCGAAGCGGCGCGCGCGACGATCGAACGCGGCATTGAGCGGACTGCGCTTCAACAATTGCTGCCGCCCGGCGGGGCGCGCAACGCCGTCGACTGCGCGCTGTGGGAACTCGAGGCGAAGCGCTCGGGCGTGGCGGTCTGGGAGCTTGCCGGCCTCGATGCGCCGAAGCCTCTGGTCACCACATTCACGCTCGGGGCCGACGATCCCGCGACGATGGCTGCCGGTGCGCGCAAATACGCTCAGGCTCGGTCGCTGAAATTGAAATTGACCGGCGATCTGAAAGAGGACATCGAACGCGTGCGGGCGGTGCGCGCCGCACGGCCGGACGTCTGGATGGGTGTCGATGCCAATCAGGGCTACGGCATCGAGTCGCTCGAGGCGCTGATCGGTGTACTCGATTCGGCCGATGTCTCGCTGCTCGAACAGCCTTTAAAGCGCGGGCGCGAGGCCGATCTCGCCGGTTTCAAATCGACGATTCCAATCGCCGCCGATGAAAGCGTGCTGACCTTGCCCGACATTGCCGGCCTCGTCGGGCGTTTCAGCGTCGTCAACATCAAGCTGGACAAATGCGGCGGACTAACCGAAGGCCTGGCGATGGCCCACGAGGCGCGACGCTTAGGGCTGGGCGTCATGGTGGGCAATATGGTGGGCACCAGTCTCGCGATGGCGCCGGCATTCGTTCTCGGACAGCTTTGCGACGTGGTGGATCTGGATGGTCCGATATTCCTGGCAAAGGATCGCACGCCGAGCATGACGTACACGAATGGCAGCGCGTGGAGCGGCGAGGAAGTGTGGGGCGGGACGCACGCCTAAGGCATGAGCGCGAGCCAGCAGACTTGGTTCGGTCAGCCGCGCGGCCTCACGATACTTTTCCTGACCGAGATGTGGGAGATTTTCTCCTACTACGGCATGCGCGCCTTGCTGGTCTACTACATGACCAAGCAATTGCTCATTGGCCAGGAAAAGGCGTCGCTCATCTACGGCACCTACGTGGCCATGGCATATTTCACGCCGATTTTCGGCGGCATCATCGCGGATCGCCGGCTGGGCAAGCGCCGCGCCGTGATCATCGGCGCCAGCATCATGGCCGCGGGCCATTTCATGATGGCATTCGAGCCGCTGTTCTATCTTGCGCTGGCAACCATCGCCTTGGGCAATGGGCTGTTCTTCCCGAGCCTGCCCAGCCAAATCGACGGCCTGTACCGGCCCGATGATCCACGCCGCGGCTGGGCCTACAACGTCTACTACGTCGGCATCAATCTCGGCGGTTTCTTGGCTCCGCTGATCTGCGGAACGCTCGGCGAGCTCTATGGCTGGCACTGGGGCTTCGCCGCCGCCGGGGTCGGGATGCTGACGGGTCTCATGATCTATGTACTCGGCGGCAAGTACCTGCCGGAGCAGGCGCGCGTGGAAAAAAGCACGCCCGCCATGGCTGCCGCAACGCCCCCGGGCAATTACCGCAGGACATTCTTGTTGCTGTTTGCGGTGATCATCTCGGTCACCGTGTTTCGGGGCGCCTATGAACAGGTCGGAAATACTGTGGCGCTGTGGGCCGACGTCGGTATCGACCGCGGCATCGGCGCCATGACCATTCCGCGGACCTGGTTCCAGTCCTTGAATCCGCTGCTCGTCATCGTGCTGACACCAATGTTGCTGGCATATTGGCGCCGGCGGGCTCGAGCGGGATCGACCGGATCATCGATGCGCAAGATGGCGCTGGGCGCGCTGATTGTTGCCGGCGCGTATCTGCTGCTCGCGCTGGTCGCGTTCTCGGCCGGCGAGGGCCGCGCGAGCTGGCTGTGGCTGGCGGTTTTCTTTGCCATTTTTACCTTGGGCGAACTCTATATTTTGCCGACGGGCCTCGGGCTGTTTGCGCGTCTGGCTCCCGCGGGGTATGGCGCCACGACAGTGGCCGCGTGGTTTTGCGCGCTAGCCACCGGAAGCTTTTCCGCGGGAGCCGTCGGGACGCTGTGGGCGGGCCGCAGCCACGCCCAGTTTTTTGCCATCCTGACCGCCGTCTCGGCGCTCGCCGCGGCCATGCTGTTCGCGCTCGATCATGCCGCCCGGCGCATCGAGGCCGAGCGGGCCGCCGAAATCATCGCTTTGAACGCAATCCAACCGGAGCTGGCATGAAACATTTCGCATCTGCATCTTTGTTGATTTTTTGTGCATCAACGGCCGTCGCGGCGCCGCCCGCGGCATTCGAAAGCCGGGTGGAAAACCTTCGCAAAGAGATTGGCGTTCCCGGCATGGCCATCGCGATCGTCGAGAACGACAAGGTCACTTTCGCGAGAGGGTTTGGCGTCAAACGCTTAGGCTCGCCCGAGCGCGTCGATGCCGACACGATTTTCCCGACCGGTTCAACCGGCAAGGCCTTCACGGTGGCGGCGCTCGGTATTCTGGTCGATGAGGGCAAAATCGGTTGGGACGACAAGGTGATCGATCACTTGCCGGGTTTTCAGATGTATGACCCGTGGGTGACGCGCGAGATGACGATCCGCGACCTGCTGGTACATCGCAGCGGCTTGGGGCTAGGAGCGGGGGATTTGTTGTTCGTGCCCCGCACCAACTTGAGCCGCGCCGAGTCGGTGCGTCGGCTGCGTTATATCAAGCCCGCGACCAGTTTTCGCAGCGCCTATGCCTACGACAATATTTTGTACATGGTCGCAGGCCAACTGATCGAAGACGTCACGGGTGAAACCTGGGAGAAATTCACGGCCAACCACGTGCTCAAGCCCGCGGGAATGCTGCATTCGACCACGGATGACGAAGGCCACTTCGCGAGTCCGGACCGCGCTCAGCCGCACGCGCGCATGAACGGGGGCTTGCGCGGCGTCGGTGATCAATCGGTCCTCAATGAGCGCGATAACCTGGGCAGCAACGCGTCACCCGCCGGCGGCTTGGCAGTGAGCGCCAATGACATGGCGCGCTGGCTCATGATCCAGCTCGATGGCGGAGCGCTTCCCGACAACGGCGGCCGATTGTTCAGCCAGGCGGCGCACGATCAAATGTGGACACCCCTGGTCCTGCAGCCGGTGGCGCCACGATCGGGCGTGATGGCGCCGACTCAGCCGATGTTCAATACCTACGCGCTCGGCTGGGATGTCAGGGACTATCGTGGCACCAAGATCGTCTGGCACGGCGGTGCAGTATTCGGATTTCTTACCGCGGTGGTGCTGATTCCGGAGAAACATGTTGGGTTCTCGATCGAGATCAACAGCGAGGACGGCGCGATCATCATCGGACTCATGTACGAGCTGCTCGATCATTATCTCGGGTTGCCGAAGGATAGCTGGCCGGAGAAGATCACCGCGGAACGGCACAAGCGCGTGCAGGAAGCGTTGAAGGCATACCAGGCGGGGACAGCGAAGCCGGCGAATATCGGACCCTCGCTGCCGCTCGATCGCTACGTCGGCACTTACGCCGATCCTTGGTACGGCAATATTGAAGTCGGGCAAGTCAACGGCGCGCTCACCATCGATTTTAAATCAACGCCGCGCATGGGCGGGAAATTGGAGCATTGGCAATACGACAGCTTCGTCACGCGCTTCGATGACAAGACGATTGAACCGGCCTATGTCACGTTCGGGCTCAACGCGGATGGCAAAGTCGAGCGCATCACGATGAAGGCGGTATCGCCGCTGGCCGATTTCAGCTACGACTATCAGGACCTCTCATTCACGCCGGTGGCGCAGAAGTAGATCCCGCGAGTTGGTCGACGATGAACAGCGTGGCGCCCACCGCCAGAGCGGTGGGGCGCCTGCGCCTGTGTGCTCCATGGGCTCAACACGCGACGGATGGCCCGTGCCGAACGGGTGTCTGACAAACGCTGCAGAAACGCCTTGAAAATAATTTTCCCAACTATTTTCAACGGTTAAGGCAATTCCGTCGGAGATTGCCTACAGGCAAATGGGTGTTACGTGAAAGACAGTACCACCGCATAGTCTCCCACTGTTCATTTTCGCCCATTACGATGGGCGTCCCTTGCGTCCATTTACTCCCCAGGCGTGAAACACATGTTAAGCACGAATACTGTTCCTCCTGCGCCAGGCCGCGATGAACAATCGGACCTCGGGCACCAATATCACGATATACGCGCGGCAAGTGTGGCGCTGGCGGTTCCCTTGTCGGATGCCGACGCGACGGTTCAGTCGATGCCGGATGCGAGTCCGGCAAAATGGCATCTGGCGCATACCACCTGGTTCTTCGAGGCGATGGTTCTCGCCACCGACTCAGCCGTCTACAAGCCTTTCGACGAGCGCTTTAATTTTCTCTTTAACTCCTACTATGAATCGGTGGGTGCACGCCATCCGCGGCCGCGGCGCGGGTTGCTCACGAGGCCGACGCTTGAGGAAGTTCTGGCGTATCGCGAACACGTCGACGCGGCGATCACGCAGCTGCTGCAGAGGACGCCGGCGCCGAGCACGCTCAAAGTCATCGAACTCGGCTGTCATCACGAGCAGCAGCATCAAGAACTGTTGCTGACCGACATACTGCACCTATTCGCGCAGAATCCTCTGCGCCCGGCCTATCGAGAGTCAGTCCCGCTGTCCGTGGAGCCCCTTGACCGCTCGCAGACCTATCGGAGTTTTCCGGGCGGCCTCTTCGACATCGGGCATGCGGGCCGAGGATTTGCGTTCGACAGCGAAGCTCCCTGCCACTCCGTGCAACTGGAACCGTATCGCTTGTCCGATCGATTGGTTACGAACGGCGAGTGGGCGCAATTTGTCTCGGACGGCGGCTATGACAATCCGCTGCTGTGGCTCTCGGATGGTTGGACGCTGGTACGCAGCGAAGGCTGGTCGGCACCGCTTTACTGGGAAGCGCGCGACAGCGAATTTTGGACCATGACCTTGCGCGGCGCCCAGCCCGTCGATCCTGATGCGCCCGTAACGCATGTCAGCTATTTCGAAGCGGATGCTTTTGCGACCTGGGCGAATCGGCGCCTGCCGACCGAAGCGGAATGGGAGGTTGCGGCTTGCACCTTGCCGCTCGTGGGTAATTTCGCGGGTTCGGGCCGCCTGCGGCCCAGGCCGGCGCCGCCCGCGACGGGCGATTTGCGGCAGATGTTTGGGGATGCGTGGGAATGGACCCGCAGTGCCTTCATGCCCTATCCGCGGTTTCGTCCGATCGCAGGCGCGCTGGGCGAATACAACGGCAAGTTCATGTCCGGCCAGTTCGTCTTGCGTGGCGGTTCGTGCGTTACTCCGGAAAATCATGTGCGGGCGACGTATCGAAATTTCTTTGCACCGCATGCTCGATGGCAATTCTCCGGACTGCGACTGGCGGAGGACGCGTAATGCTGGCCAGGGCAGACTATCGGCTCTCGCAGCCGGAACTATTTCGTCAGGACGTCATCGCGGGACTCTCGAAGCACCGCAAGAGTTTGCCCAGCCGCTGGCTATACGATGAGCGGGGATCCGAACTCTTTGAGCAGATCACGCGATTGCAGGAATACTACCCAACCCGGGTGGAGACGGAAATTTTGCGCGCGAACGCGTCCGAAATTGCCGATTTCGTCGGCAAGGGCGCAACCTTGATCGAATACGGCGCGGGTGCGGGAAACAAAACGGAAATTCTTATCGCCGCGCTGCAAGCGCCGCGTCTTTATGTGCCCGTCGATATCTCCGGTGACTATCTCGATCAAGCAGTCATATCGCTGCGGCATCGCTTCCCCGCGATCGGGATTTGGCCCATCGTGGGGGATTTCACGGAAGACTTCGACATTCCCGCCGGCATTCCGGCAAAGGGACGATCCGCGTTCTTTCCGGGATCGACCATCGGCAACCTGGACCATGGCGAGACGGTCTCGTTCCTGCGGCGCATGCATCGTCACGTGGGCGCGAAGGGCACCGCCGTAATTGGTGTCGACCTGACCAAGGATCTTCGAGTTCTGCGTGCGGCCTACAACGACCGGCAGGGCGTGACGGCGGCATTCAACGCAAATGTGCTCGCGCGGATCAACCGCGAACTCGATGGCGACTTCAGACTGGAGCGCTTTGCCCACGAGGCACGTTGGAACAGCATGAATTCGGCGGTCGAAATGCACTTGGTAAGCCTTGAGGCGCAGACCGCCGTGGTCGACGGACAGAGCTTTGACTTCGAAGCCGGAGAATCGATTCATACCGAGACCTCGCGAAAATACGAGGTGCGTGTATTTTCGGCGTTGGTCGAGAGCGCCGGATGGTATATCGAAGAGATGTGGACCGATGCGCGTCAGTCCTTCGCGGTGTTCGGCCTGGCCTCATTGTCTTGCGCCTGAACGGAACGCCGGATCACGGGAGAAACGCTCCAACATAAACCCAAGCTCGAACCCCCGACTTGAGTGTCACCTCAGCGCGGGTGTAGTCGGCCACTTCATAGCGATCCGCAGCGGCGAGCTCCTCCGCCGTAAGTTCAAACACCATCCCGGCCACCTCATCTCCGGGGCGCTCACTGCGTTTCGCAATCATATGTTGCGCTTTACCGCTGAGTGCAACGACCGCAGGATCGCCGATCGTGATCGGCAATAGCGTGTATCCGGGCAGCGTGTCCGGTCGACCGGCAAGCAGTCGTCCGAAGTTCGCCATTTGTACCGCCTTGTCCTGCAGAGTCCCGTAGGAAAATAGCAGAACATCCATGTGCTCTGGATTATTCATCAAATATTGCGCGACAAGAACTTTGTGGCTGATTGTGCCATCAGCCGAATTTGCTCTTCATCCGTTCGGACAGCCTTTTCAGATCTATGACCACACGCTCGTGTGTGCCGACACCAATCTGCTCGTTCCCGTCGGCCGCTCGAACTGAAAACTCGATGCGTCGCCCGTCAACATTGGTCACTTGCGCTTCACCGGTGACGCGTCGACCGGCGGGCGTCGCCGCCAGATGCCGCACGTCGACGCGCGTGCCAAGCGCGCTTTCGCCCGCCTCGAGATAAGGCTTGATCGCGTTGAGCGCCGCGTTCTCCATGATCATGATCATGATGGGCGTTGCCAGGACCGGAGGCAATGTCGCATCCTTGAAACGGCTGGCGAGGTGCTCAGGCGCGACAACAAGACTGTACGAGCCCGAGGCCCCGGCCGGTATCGATTTCATGGTCTTTCCCTTCTAATGGCGACTGCGCATCGCAAGATTATGCGCGTTCAGTCGGTCCTGAAACGGAGGCCATGTCGTTCTCACGCGCAAGACCTTGACCATTCGTCAACCTTGGGCGCATCTCCACGTTTCTCAAGAGAATGATCCAAAGGACATTGCTAGTTGTCATATTGACTGCCTGCTCGGCCATCGCCTTCGCGCAGGACTTTCCCTTTTGGGAGCGCCTGCTCAAACACTACAGTGGCAAGACCGACGCGACGCCGGTTCCGTCCATGAAGATGGGTCATATGCAAATGTCACTCAAAGGCGAGGCGGCGCCGAGTGACGCAGCGCGCGCTGCCGACATACTCAAAGAGGCTGCCGACGTTTTGTCCCAGTACCGCGACGTTAAGACAGCCGTGCATGATGGCTATAAGCCGTTCTTCCCAACCGGCCGTATCGGAGAAGAGATTCACTACACCAACTACCGCTATCGGCGATTGGAGCAGAAGCACGTCGATTACCTGCGGCCAGGGTCGATTCTCTACAGGCGAACAGCGGACGGATTGAAAGCGGTCGGCGTGATGTACACCGCCCCCGCGGACGCCACGCCAGAGCAACTGGATGCGATCGCTCCCTTGAGTGTCGCAACCTGGCATCGACATGTGGACTTTTGCGGCGGCCCCAAAAACCTACCCTATGCAGAGCAGTTCGGACCGAACACGCGTTTTGGGCCGCAAGGCAGCATCCACACCGAAGAGGAGTGCAGCGCGGCGCAGGGACTCTGGATCCCGCTGGTCTTGGATTGGATGACCCACGTCTATCCGCACGACCCAGATCAATGGGGCGGGATGGATATGGAAGCAGGCGGCTGATCAAACGAAAAAAAGCGTCCTCTAAATTGACCTTGGGTGAGCATCGAGCCTCAAGGACACTTGGAGGAGATCATCTTGACCGCCGTCACCTTCATCGTGTGAGTTTTATCCTTTCCAGGGACAGAGACGCCGGTGATTTCGACCTTGTGGCCGAGGTGAGGAGTGAGGTTCGCCGTCGTCTCCGCAATCACGACTTCCTTCGGCCCTTTCTCCAAATCCGTGAGCTTGAAGGTTCCGGCGTCATCTCCCTTGGCCAGACACCCGGTCATGCTGTGCTCTGCGGGCGCTTGGGCTTCGGCGCGAAATCCGAAACCAACTACACCGGCAACAAACGTCAATAGAACAATGAAAGCTCTCATGTGGCACCTCTTGTTTCACGGCATTTGCCTATCTTCGAATCTTTCTACCACCAAAGAATAGAGCCGTGCCGGGAGTCCGGCAAATAGGGACCACAGTTGGCGCAGCCGAGACCGTGTGAGGCTCGAGGGCAAATAAGTCTTGCAATATCAAATATCTTTGATTATAAATTTGTGATCACAAATCAAGGATGCGCCGATGCCCGTTCGTACAAATCTCGGGTTAGTCCGAATCGCCCGTGAGACCGTCCAGGAGCGGGTCTATTGCGCGCTGCGGGATCAGTTGATGCGCGGCGGTTTCGAGCCGGGGCAAAAATTGAAAATTGCCCAACTGGCAGAGGCATTTGGCACCAGTGCCATGCCGGTTCGCGATGCCCTCAACCGGTTGACTGTCGAGCGAGCGTTGGAAACCTTGCCCAGCCGGACGGTTCGGGTACCGGCTCTGTCAAAAGACGCGTTGCAGGACCTGCGGGAAACGAGGTTTGCGATCGAGGGACTGGCGATATCGCGCGCTGCGTCCAATATGACCGATGCATCGTTGGCGACGCTCCAGCGGCTCATCGTCGCCCAAAGCGAAACGGATGAGGAGCATGTTTCCGAAGAAAGCGCGGAACAGAACCGGGCGTTTCACTTCGCGATCTACCGGCAATCCGGGTCCACGGTTTTATTGCCGATCATCGAAAGTCTGTGGCTTCAGTTTGGGCCATACCTGCGCGAGGCGTCTGAGCTCTTTGACGGCGGAGATGGGCGCGGGACGAACTTTCACCTCGAAATGCTCGATGCGCTGTCGCGGGGCGACGCCGTTGCGGCGCGCGGAGCGCTCGAAGCCGATATCGGGCGTGCGTTCGATCTCGTCATGGATGATGAGTCGCTCTGGCAGCGACGGGATGGAGTGGCGTGAGGACGCCGGCCGGCGGCGCGCAGGACGGATTCGAACTTTACGATCTGCGTGTCGAAGTGACCGGACCGCCTGACCGAACGATCTATTGCGGCGCGCGCTTGGGCGATTATTTCGAACTGCAAGGCGAGATGTTGAAGCTTCCGCCGGGCCAAGGATTTTCGATCTATTCATTGGCGGCATTGTTGCCCTTGCTGCCCGCCAAACAACGCATGACTGATCCGAATGATTGGATGTCGACCGACGCGGAGGTCGCCTGCCCCGACCCGAACTGTCCGACGCGCTTTCGCATCACCCGCACGGGCCGCCGCCGCTTCTCGCACTCGCAGGTGACCGCAACTTCTCTCGCGGGCAAAAAGCCGACGTGATTCCCAGGATTTTCCTGTCCAGCGATTACGCCATTTCGCGCATCATCAAAGGCGGCTGGCACCTCGCCGGTGATCATGGGGACATCGATCCCGATCAAGCGCGAAAGGATATGGCGACGTTCGTCGACGCGGGGATTACTACCTTCGACTGTGCGGATATCTATACCGGCGTCGAGCGTTTGATCGGCAGTTTCCGTCGGGCATATCCAGCACACGCGAAGCAGGTGCAGATCCATACCAAGTTCGTTCCCGACCTCGCCGATCTGCACTCTCTCGATCGCGCGCGCGTTGCAGCCATCATCGACCGATCCTTGACACGATTGGGGCAGGAGCGGCTGGATCTGGTGCAATTTCATTGGTGGGACTTCGCCGTCCCTCGCTATGTCGAGACGGCCTTGGAGCTCGACCGGCTGCGTCACGCCGGGAAAATCGCGCGCATCGGGGTCACGAACTTCGACACGCCACGTCTGAAAGAACTCGTCGATGCCGGAGTGCCAATCACATCGCATCAGGTTCAATACTCGCTGGTGGACGATCGGCCAAGTCACGGAATGGTGGATTATTGCCGCGCTCGGAACATCGCATTGCTGTGCTACGGCACGGTTTGCGGTGGCTTTCTCTCCGAGCGTTGGCTGGGCAAGCCCGCTCCGGTGCGTGATTTGGCGAACCGCTCATTGGCCAAGTACAAGTTGATTATAGAGGACTTCGGCGGATGGGAGCTGTTCCAAGAACTACTCGGAGTGCTCGGCCGCATTGCCGCGACACACGATACCGATATTGCTTCCGTTGCGACGCGGGTGATGTTGGACCGGGATCAGGTCGCCGCGGCAATCGTCGGAGCCGTCAATACCTCGCATCTTCACGCGCATGCGCAGATCGGCGGGCTTCGCCTGCATGCCGATGAATTGTCGTCGATCGCGAACGTCACTCGCCGGCGACAAGGTCCCTCGGGCGACGTATACGATTTGGAACGTGATCGCTCGGGCGCACACGGCCGGATCATGAAATATGAATTGAACGCGTTGCCAGAGCTGCGCGCTGCCGATCAGTAGTGAGATGAACATCGGGAGTTGAACACTCCAATTGAACCTTGACCGATCCATAAGAGGGGTGGGGATATGACCAAGCAATACTGCGTCAAGCGAGCGCTTGCGGCTTTGGGATGTTGTACGGCGTTGACGAGTACGGTGTGGGCCCAGAGCGCACCGCCAAGCCAGGAATTGCAGGAAATTGTCGTCACTGCAGAGAAGCGCGAGTCCACCGTGCAAAAGACGCCGATCAGCATCACCGCGATCAGCGGATCGGATCTTCAGGCCCAGGGACTGTCGGACCTGACGTCGGTCGCACAGCAGGTGCCGGGCGTATCGTTCAAGACGTCGGGACCCGGGCAGACGGAATTCGAGATGCGCGGACTGACCTCCACCGGTGGCGAGTCGCCGACCGTGGGCTTCTATCTGGACGATGCGGTGTTGACGCCTGCAGCAATGGCGCAAAACGGCAAGACCGTCATCGATCCCAGCCTTTTTGACTTGAACCGCGTCGAGGTGCTCCGCGGACCGCAGGGTACGTTGTACGGAGCGGGATCGATGGGCGGCACGATCAAACTCGTGACCAATCAACCTGACCCGAAGGCCTTCGCCGCCAACGTCGAGGTCATTGGCTCCGGGACGACCAACGGCGGCGGTTTCAATCACACCGAGAACGTGATGCTGAACATCCCGTTGATGCAGGATGTGGCTGCCTTACGCTTGGTTGGCACGGACAAATACATCGATGGGTGGATCGATCGAAAAGTATTGAACCCGTTTCCCACGGAGGTCAACGGCAGTACGGCACGCGGCGATGTTGCCGGGGCGCCCGTGGCGCAGGATTTTCGGCACTCGAACACGGAACACCTGCAGGCGGGGCGCGCGACATTGCTGATTCAGCCCATCGATCGCCTGAGCATCACGCTTGGCTTCATGCATCAGTCGCTCACCCAGGATGGGCCGAGCACGATTGACAGTCCGCCTCTCAACGAAACTCATTACCAGCCATTCGACGTGTCGGAGCCCTTCGAGGATAAGTTCAATCTGTACACACTGACGGGCAAGTTCAACTTCGATTCCTTCCAGCTGGTGTCCGCGTCGGCCTACTGGGATCGCCAGCAGAATCAAACTCAAGACATTTCCGAGGCGATGCAGGATTACATCGGCGGTTTCTTCGGGCCGCCGGCGGCGTGGCCCTTTTCATCGACGGCAACGGTGACGGAGGGCGGCGGCACGTTTTTCGGACTCGGCGCCGGTTCGATCACCGAGGACGACTACACGCGCCAATTCAGCGAAGAGCTACGGCTGGCTTCAACCGGTCCGGGACCGTTGCAGTGGCTGGTGGGCGGGTACTACAGCAGCTTCGGCGCGACCTCGCATGTGTTCTCGTTTTATCCCAACACCAATGATGGCTTCAACGCGGATTTCGGAACCACCAACCTGGCCGACAACCACCGCAAGGTTGACATCGACCAGTACGCGGCATTCGGCGAAGTGTCCTACATGCTGCCGGACAACTTGAGAGCGAGCGTTGGCGCACGTTACTACGAATACCACAGCAATTCGGTGACCAGCGTCAGCGGCGTGTCCGCCAATGGCACGAGCAACCCGCTGTTTGGGCTTGCGCAAAACTCGGGCGTGACCCCCAAGGTGGACCTGGCATACATTCCGGACAACAACACCACCATCTATGGCACCGTGTCCAAGGGTTTCCGTCCGGGCGGCCCGAACTCGCCGATTCCCGTTCCTCCCTGCGCCTCAGCAGCGCCGACTCAGTTCGGTCCGGACAGCGTCTGGAATTACGAGCTGGGTGAGAAACTGCGCTTCCTCGATTCGCGCATCTCGGTCAATGGAGCCATCTATTACGAAGACTGGACCAACGTGCAGCAGCAAGTGGCTCCGAGCTGCGGCTTCAAGTTCACCGCGAACGCGGGCAAAGCAACGGTGTACGGCGCTGAACTCGAGCTGGCCGTTGTGCTGATGCCGGGCTTCTTGCTGTCGCAGAACGTCGGCTACACTCACGCGACGAACTCAACCACGCTGCCTGCCGCCGGCGTCGTATCGGGACAGCGACTCTTGGACGTGCCGGAGGTAACCGCGAACACGGCTCTCAGCTACAAGCAACCGTTGGCGAATGACATGAACTTCGTCTCGCGCCTGACCAACAGCTACGTCAGTGGTATCCAGGACATCACGTTCACGCGCAATTCGCTGCCGGCGTATGATCTGGTGGGATTGCGGGCAGGCGTCGAGACAGGCCGCTGGTCCGCGATGTTGTTTGCGGACAACTTGACGAACAAGATGGCGTTGCTGGGTGACACCGGTGCTCTGTCGGCGAACATCTCGATTTTGAATCGGGTCGCGACGAACCAACCGCGAACGATTGGTGTGGATTTGAACGTCAAGTTCTGAACGCCTTGGCATCTGAATACCCCAGTCGTCCCTATGCGTGGACCGTCGTTGCAATTTTGATTGCGACGGCGGTCCTGTCGTACACCGATCGCCAGGTGCTGAGCCTGTTGGTCGATCCAATTCGTGGTGATATGGGTATCAGCGATACTCAGATCAGCCTGCTGTTAGGCACGGCGTTCGCCGTCATTTATGGAATCGCCGGGATCCCGCTGGGCTATCTGGCAGACCGCATTTCGCGACGTAACCTCATCTTCGCCGGCGTGTCGGTCTGGAGTCTGGGCACCGTCGCTTGCGGTTTTTCGCACAACTTCGGTGAAATTTTCGCAAGCCGCATTGTCGTCGGCTTGGGCGAGGCCGCGCTTTCTCCGGCCGCCATATCGCTCATCAGCGATTATTTTCCGCCGTCTCGGCGGGGCACCGCCGTCGGTTTTTTCTTGAGCGGCATTGCGATGGGCAGCGGTGTGGCGATTCTCATCGGCGGCGGCGTTCTGCACGCCATAGAAATGGGTGCTCTCGCCGCGACTCCGCTGGCCGCCTACGCACCGTGGCGTATGGTATTGCTCGTCATAGGAGGGCCCGGACTGTTGTGGGCCATCGCAATCTTGCTAATTCGCGAGCCGCTTCGCCAAACCGCGGAAGGCGATGCGGCTGCCGCCGGTGTAGCGGATGGCAGCACCTGGCGGGCTACGCCGTGGGCGCGCGTCGTGCCGATCTATATCGTATTGGCAGCGGCCTCATTCGTCGACAATGCAGTGGGCGCATGGGCGCCGACGCTGCTCATCAGGGACTTCGGCAGAGACCCGGCCCAAATCGGTGTCGAATTGGGTTTGCTTTTGACGGTAGGCTTTGGCGGGGGCGTGCTCATCGGCGGCGCCCTGGCGGATCGTGCCGGGGCTCGCGGCGGATGGCCACGCAAACTGCGCGTCTGTTTGTATTCCGGCCTGTTGATTTTGCCGGCCTCGCTGCTGATGAACTCGCCGACTTTCAGCTTCGTACTGGCCGGTGTGCCGTTGTACTTTGCGCTGTCGGGCATCGTTACCGCAGTCGGATTTTCCGCGATTCTCGATGTGGTGCCGAATCGTTCGCGGGGACTTGCGATGTCGATGAGCTTTTTTCTAAACGTGGCGCTGGGAGCGGGGCTCGGTCCGACGGCGGTGGCCGTCGCCGGTGCGCATGTATTTACTGCGAAGGCGGGACTCGGGCCACCGCTTGTCTTGACCGTGGCGACCGGTTATCTCATTGCCCTTGCCGCGGTCTGTGCGGCGCTGTCCAATTTTCGAGCGCGCAGCGCCGCCACGACATAAAGAAGTATCATCCTTGGCAAGTGAACGGCCGCGCACAACCAGCGCTTCCATGAGGTGCGAATGAGCAGAAGGGCAGAAGCATTCGAGCATTGGATTCGTACATCCTTTGTTCAAATGAATACCGAACTCGAGAATCTATACTTTGCGAATGAGGACCGCGCGCAAGTGATCGGCTGTGGAGATCCGATCAAGGTGTCGCTCCGCGACGAGGGCCACACGCACGTGGTCGCATTGCTTGCCGAGGGCAACACCGGCGAGGGATTTGACAGCGCGTATGGTGTGCTTGGCAGCGTGGGTCTTTACCTCGGCGCATTGCGCCGGCACGAGTTGACCAATCCCGCGCGAGAAGAGCGCTCGCCGTTCCCTGAGGCGTCATCGCTTGCGCTGCACGTCGGCGCATCTTTGGGTATGGCGCCGAGATTCTCGACCGGACACCTGGCGACACACAATAGGGCGCGCGCCGGCGTTCGCAAGAGCTTCACATCACTCCGGGATGAATTCCTGTTCATTGACGAGAACACGCGCGGAATTCTCTCGCTGCAGCGCGCGGCGGATGCGCTTGCGAGTATCGTCCATCTCGGAGTCTCCAGTCCCGTAGCGGATGTTATGTTTGATGCCGCAAAGCAGGCGCTTCGCGATGTCATACGATTCAACGACAGGCTGATGCAGCAGCTGGATGTCGAGCGGTTTTTCTATTCCGTGCGGCCGTACTACAAGCCCTATCGTGTCGGCCGGCAGGAGTATCGCGGCGCAAACGCCGGGGATTTTTCCGGCATCAACGAGATCGACCTGCTCTTGGGTCTGTGCCGGGCCAACGACCCCTACTATGCACAGCTGCTGGTCGACAAAATGCTGTTCATGCTGCCATCCGATCAGGCGCGTCTGCGCGACTGTATGACACGAACGAGCCTGCTGGATGAGTTGCTGTCCTTTATCGACGGCTACAACCAAGCGGATTGGTTTCAGCAGAACGCCCGCGCTTACCTCGAGGTCTGCGACTTGTTCGGGCGGGCGGCGGCACAGCACCACGATGGTCTGGTGAGGCGGTTCATCGAGGGGCCCGCGGCCCATCTCAACGAGCAGAGCCTCGAGGGAATCACCGCCAGCGGGCCGCCGCTGCCGGTGCTGCTGCGCTCGCTCGAAATGCTGCGTGACCTGCGGCTCGCCGCCCCCCGCGGTGATATCGCCACGCGGCACGACGATCTCGGCAAACTTCGCCGCCTAGTCAGGTAAAACTTAAGGAGCGGGGTTGGGGCGATGGGTTGTAGGAAGGGGCGGTGGGCCTTGAAATCTTTACTCGCGTCGCAATCGAAGTCATCCTTGGAGTATCAATTTGCGGCGCGCGGCTTCGGTGGGCGGCCGGCGCAGAAAGTGAGCCCACGGCAACTGAAGGAGGTGATCCAAGTGGCACATACAAACGTTGGTTCGGTCGCGCCTCGAGGCGCGTTGGTTGGTGGCGAGGTTCATCGTTAGTCGGCACCTCGTACTGACCTAGGATGCCCTTGAGGGACGCGCGCAGGCTCGTTGCCACGCGTGCGACCTAAGTCCAACGGATGGACGCTCCGATGCAGTTGCCGCACGGACTGCCTTGGTCCTTAAGGTAAATGCTCGAGCAGGAACGGCGGAGTCCCAGGGGCTCCGCCGTTTTTTCAGCGCAGCCCCGCTCTCTTATAAAGGGGCGGGCTTGGTCCGTGGACCCCTGCTAACGTCGCAGCATGCCCATCAATGATCTTTGGGGCGCCGCAATATAGCCGACCAGAAATCCAAGTGATGCCGCGACGCCGGCGATCACGCCGATGGCGACCCACGGGTTTTCGCGGACGTACTCGTCGGCCGAGCCGGCTACGTTCCTGATGGCATGGAGGGCCGCTGAGTCCGCCTTCGCAATCGCGGTTTTGGCCGAATCAAGCGTGTCGCTCACCCGGGTGCGCAGCTCCTTGAGCTGTGGGCTTTGATCGTCGGCAACCTTGCTCATCAGTCCCTCCGCCTGGCCGCTCAGCCGTTCCAGTTCCTGTGATTTGTTCATTGCCCTCTCCATCTTGTGGAATGATGTTCGCGCATGCTGCGATAAGCACGCTGACCCGTCTGTAGGCGCACACGCTCAATTGACGGTGCGAAATCTCACACGCTTGGCTCGCGAGGCCTGAGGACCTCAGAGTGCGGCGAACTGAGCGAGACTGAGGGCGAGATGATCGAACATCAAGCGCATGCGGGAGATGCGCTTCAGGTCGTTGTGCATGACGATCCATATTTCCATGTCGGCCTTGAATTGCTTGCCGAGCAGCGGCAATAGATTGGGATCGCGGCCGGCGATTCCCGTCTGACAGATGCCGATTCCAAAGCCCGAGCGCAGCGCCGCCATTTGTGCCAGGTCATTGTCGCATCGGAACGCGAATAGCTCGCGCGACACCGGCAGCGGCACCGCATTCAGGAGATTCGCGGAGGGCAGGGTTCGATCGAATCCGATGAGCGTGTGGTGGACCAGGTCTTCCAGCCGCTCCGGATACCCGAATCGTTCAAGGTAGCGGCGATGCGCGTGAAATCCGAGGGCAACCGTGCCCACGCGCTTCGCCAATAGAGCCTTTTGCTTGGGACGCACCATGCGCACGGCAATGTCGGCGTCGCGGCGCAGGAGATCTGCCATCTGATTGGACAGCGACAGTTCGATCACCGTATTGGGATATTTGTAGCGAAATTCGGCCAGGATCGCCGGCAGGACTTCAACGCCGATTACATCGGCGGCTGCGAGCCGTACGATGCCGGCGGCCTCCTCCAAATTACCGGAACCCATGCGCACAAAGGCGGCCGCCGCGGCCGCCATATCCTCCGCATGCGGACGCAACTCGTGAGCGGCTGCAGTCGCCATCAAGCCGGTCTGCGAGCGGGTGAAGAGCACGCGTCCTCCCAAACACGCCTGCAACGCCGCAATATGCCTGCCGATTGTCGGCTGCGTCAGTCCCAGGGCGCGTCCCGCGGCGGACAGACTGCCAAGCCGCAAAACCGCGAGAAACGAGCGATAAAGATCCCAGCCAGGTTCGGCGTTGTCCATGCATTTCTGTATATCAGATCTATCGAAATACACAATTTTCTTTATCGGTCGGCCCTGCGACGATGGCGCATCGACACAACCGGAGACGGAGCATGCAAACTGAGACCCGCACAGCATTGATCGTCGGCATCACCGGAAGCATTGGGAGGGAAGTCAGCGGCGCCCTTTTGCGGCGCGGGTGGCAAGTGCGGGCCCTGCATCGCGATCCCGGCGCCGCCGCAGCCACGTTCCCAATTCCGTCCAATGGGTCAAGGGTGATGCCATGCGATCGAGCGACGTCATTGAGGCGGCGCTCGGGACGGCGCTCATAGTCCATGCCGCCAACCCACCGAAATATCGCAATTGGCGCGGACTCGCCTTGCCTATGCTCGATAACACCATCGCTGCCGCGAAGACCTCGAAGGCGCGAGTCTTGTTGCCGGCGACGATTTATAACTTTGGTGCCGACGCTCCGCGGGTTTTGAAGGAAAGCTCGCCGCAGGTTCCCACCACCCGGAAGGGGCAAGTGCGCGTCGAGATGGAAGTGCAGCTGCAGAAGGCGAGTCTGTACGGCGTTCGATCCATCGTCGTGCGCGCGGGTGACTTCTTCGGACCGGGGGCCGGCAATAGCTGGCTGACCCAAGGCATGATCCGCACACCTGCTCGGGTCCGATCGGTTTTCTATCCCGGTCCGCCCGACGTGGGGCACTCCTGGGCGTATCTGCCCGATCTCGCCGAAACCATGGTGCGTTTGGTCGAATGCGGGCATCCCATGCGTGATTACGAAGTGTTCCACTTTCGCGGGCACTGGCTCGAGCGGGGCGTGCAAATCGCCGAAGAGGTTTGCCGCGCGCGCGGCATCAGCAGCCGACGCATCAAGCCGTTTCCCTGGTGGGCGATCAAATTGGCCTCGCCCTTTGTCGATGTGTGCCACGAAATGCTCGAAATGCGCTATTTGTGGCAGGTTCCCCTGCAACTGGACAATGCGAAATTGCGGGCGCTGATCGGTACCGAGTCTCACACGCCGATCGAAGCCGCGCTTGCAGCGACGCTGGACCACCGCCCCGGTGCGATCGGCCATGAATCGGGCATGGCCGCTTGACTCGGCAGACGTGATTTCTTGGTCGGCGTGGGTGCGGCGGTGGAGGGTACCGTCTCGTTTGCGCCGCAGGCGAGGGTCCCAAACTGCGTCGATTCGTGACATGCTTGGCCTGAAGGAGAGTCGCCACGATAGAAGTTCCCGGCTTTGAGGCAAGAACCCTGGAATTCGAAGGCGCCGCGCGCTGTGTCTATCGCGCCGGCGCGGGTCCGGCCGTCATCGTGATGTCGGAGATTCCGGGAATCACGCCGCAAGTTGCCGGCTTTGCGCATAAGGTGGTCCAGGCGGGCCACACCGTGTTCATGCCGCTCCTGTTCGGCGAGCCGATGCGGCCGCCCGAACGCGGCTATGCGCTGCGCGTCATTGCAAAATCTTGCATCAGCAGGGAATTTCGAGTGCTTGCGGCCAATCACTCGAGTCCAATCGTGGACTGGCTACGGGCGCTCGCACGCCACGCCCATGCCGAGTGCGGCGGCCGCGGCGTCGGCGCAGTGGGCATGTGCTTCACGGGCAACTTTGCCTTAGCCATGATGCTGGATGCGCCGATACTGGCGCCCGTTTTGTCGCAACCGTCCCTGCCTTTTGCCATCACCAAGTCGCGGCGCGACGGGTTGCATGTGTCGGCCGAAGAACTGCGGGCGGCGCACGACAAGATCGACCAGCAGGGTGCCCGCATTCTGGCCCTGCGATTCATCCAGGACCCGATGTGCCCCGGAGAACGCTTCGCTCGACTGCGCCGCGAATTCGGCTCTGCATTCGAAGCGATCGAGATCGACGAGAAATACGCCAATCCCGGTTTCCCCAAGCCGGCGCATAGCGTGTTGACCAATCATCTCATTGACGAGAGTGGACAGCCGACCCGCGCAGCAGTCGATCGAACGCTGGCGTTCCTCAAGGAACAGCTTGTGCCCGGGCAGGCCTAGAACGGATGATCGGGAGGCGCTATGTGCTGCCGCGTTCGATGCGCGTCGCGCTCGAGCGCGTGTTCGAAGCGCCGGTGGACGGAATCATCGTGATCGAAAACTCACTCTACGCTCGCGCGCACCTAGGCATGCGTGCGACGACGCGGCCCAATCGCATCCTGCTCGCGATCAGCGGTGCCGAGTTTGTCGCCGATCCGGAATTGCTCCTGCACGAGTACTTCCATGTCGTACGCCAATGGCGCCCGGGCCACCTCACGCGATGGCGCTATCTGGCAGAGTCCGGACGCGGGTATTGGGCGAATCGCTATGAGCAGGAGGCGCGTGCCTTCGTCGCGTCGGCCCGTGAGCACTTCGACCGACACTGGCGGGAACTACAGTCAGTGAATTCGCCGCGCGAGCCAATCGCTCATGGTGGTTGAGACGAGGTCGGAAGCATCCTGTTGCACGAAGTGACCGGCGCCAGGGATGGTCACCAGCGTGAAGTCCTTTCCGACCAGATCCCACGTGCCGCTGAGCGCGCCCGGCAACAATGCCTGATCGTCAAGTCCATGAAACTCGAGTACGGGAACCGTGACCTTCGGCAGGGGCGGCGCGGGGGGCGCCGGTGTCGCGGCTGCCGGCTCCTGATCAGGGCGCGGATAGTTCGCGCGGTAATAGTTCAGCATGGCCTCGAAATCCGAGCGATTGAATGCTTCGATATAGTGCACTCGCGCGGCATCGTCCTTGACCCAACCGGCCAGCTTTTCGGCACTCAGTGTTTTTTCGGCACCGGGCTTTTGAAAATTAAAGGCATACTCGCTGTTCTTGCGCTGCTGCGGATTGTTCTTAATTTCGCGTTGAATACCGCTGGGATGCGGAAGATTCAGAATAACCAGCGCCTGGATCCATTCGGGATGTGTCATGGCCAAGGTCCACGCCACCGCGCCGCCCCAGTCATGTCCGACGATGACTGCATTGCTGCGGCCCTCGGCCCTGATCACGGCACCAATGTCGTTCACCAACAAAGGCATCGCATATTGTTCAATGCCGGTGGGACGGCCGGATAGGTCGTAGCCACGCTGATCCACCGCCACCACGCGATAGCGTCCGCTCAGCGCCTCCATCTGCTTACGCCAGGTGTACCAAAAGTCCGGAAAGCCGTGAATCATCACAATCAGCGGCCCCTTGCCGATTGCCACATAGTGAATTTTTACGCCGTTCGAATCGGCGTCATGATGCTCGACCCGGTCCCACAGGTCCCTCGGGGGAGTGTTCTTGGCGCCCGCGGGGGATGCGGCGACGAGGATCGAGACAAATAGGGTCGCGCACAGAAGATTTATTTTTTTCATACGAGCTCCCTCAAAGAGTGCTGATTCAGCATAACAGATGCGCAACGGGTCAAGAAAACGCGCAAAGAAGCGACCCCCGAGCAGGTATGCAAGCTTATACTAGCCGGCGGTAGTGGGAGGTTCCTTGGGATGCCGACAGGGAATTCAGACGGCGCGGTGCAGATCGGCGAGTGGATCGTCAATCCCTCGCGCGATACCATATCCAAGGGCACCGAAACTCAAAAACTCGAACCCCGCACCATGCGGCTGCTCATGAGCCTGGCGAACTCTGCCGGTGAAGTCGTCAGCGTCGATCGCCTGCTCAACGAAGTATGGACCGGTGTGGTCGTCGGATCCGCATCGGTTTACCAAGCTGTATCCCAATTGCGCAAGTTGTTGGGCGATGTCGACCCGAATCCGACCTACATCGTAAATGTCCCGCGTAAAGGCTATCGGCTCATCGCACCGGTGCGGAAGTTGGAGGCGCCCAGCGCGATTGCGGCCGATGCGGAGACACCAGTTGTGGAGACGCTGCTCGCTGCGCCGCCCCTTATTTCGCCGCCGCGGACCAACAAGTTCAAGACGCCGGCTATCGTGGCTGGCGTGATGCTGGTCGCGCTTCTTGCCGCGAGCGCGCTGCTTTGGAAAAAATCGACTGGTGGTCGACTGGTGGGCGCGACCAATTCGATCGTCGTGTTGCCCTTTATTGATATGACTGCAGAGAAAGCCGGCCAATCGTTCTGCGACGGTCTCACGGAAGAGCTGTCCAATTGGCTTGCGCAAATCCCCACTCTGCACGTCGTGGCGCGTACCTCGGCCTTTGCATTTCGCGGACAGGGCGAAGACGTGCGCAAGATCGGCAAGGCGCTCAATACGAACCACATTCTCGAAGGCTCGATGCGCCGATCCGACGATCACATGCGGGTCACCGTGCAACTCGTCGATGCGCGTAGCGGCTATCACTTATGGTCGGAAGATTTCGACCGGCCGATCGCGGACGCGATAAAAATGCAGGAAGACATTTCGCGCTCTGTGGCCAATACATTGCAAGTACGCCTCACCTCGGACTCCGAGCGACAGCTTTTGGCCAGGCGCTCTTCGGACCCTGAGTCTTATCAGCTGTATTTGCTCGGCCGGCACTATTCCCAGCAGGGAACGCCAGAGTCGACGGAACGCGCGATCGAATTGTACAGCCAGGTGGTGAGCAAAGACCCGAAGTTTGCGTTCGGTTACACACAGCTCGCGTACGCCCGCCTTAATCAAGGCTATTTCAAGGGGCTCCCAATTGCCGATGTGGCTGCAAGCGTGGAACCGTTGATTGCGACGGCACTGCGTCTCGATAGCCGGATGTCCGCAGCCTATGCCGTCCGGGGGACGCTGCGAGCGGCGCAAGACCGCACCACGGAGGGCCTCGCCGACCTGCAGCTGGCGATATCGCTGAATCCCAGCGATATGCCGGCCTTTACGGAGATCGGCCGCATTCAGTTCCTTGATGGGCAGCCACGGGATGCACTCCAGAGTTACGACCGAGCAGCAGCCTTGGATCCATTGAATTTCGCGATACAACTGCAACGATGCTATGTGTTGAACGACTTGGCGCGGTATGAAGAGGCGGCGAATACCTGCGAGCGAGCGCGTCTCTTGAAGCCCATGGCTTCAACTATTGATGCCTTCACGTGGCTTGCGGAATCGCGTGGACGAATCGATGAAGCTCTACGCTGGAATGAGGCAGCAATCAAGGCGGAGCCGAACGATGATTTCACTCTTTATTGGTCGCGAGCCGAGCTATTCCTCGCAGTTGGCCTTCCAGCCGCTGCGCGCGCGGCGGTGGAACGCGGCCGCCGCGCGACTAAAAATGATGATGATGCAAACGTTGCGCTGGTGCGGGTTGTTTACCGCGAAGGGGGCGGGGAGGCGTTGCAAGGCTACGTCAAATCCCAGCGTCTCGAGCAATCGCAGCATGCATACGCGCTATTTGAAGCGGCCTACTCGCGCCTGCTTTCGGGAGATGCCTCTGCGGCCAAGGCACTGATCGCGCGGGCAGTGATTGCTCCCGATCGGCCCACCGGCTTTGCTGAGTCTCCGTTCTATGCGAAGGGCTCGCAGCCCATGGGGCCTTCGTATCGGCTCGATCTTGCGGTCGCCGATCTCGCGCTGGGAGATAGTCTTGCGGCGCACCGTGAGCTTGAAAGCGTGCTCGCGATGCTCAATAGAATGATGGCCGCGGGTGTCGAACGCTATGGGGCGTACGAATTGCGGGCCAAAGTCTATGCGCTTGAGGGCCGGGGCGACGATGCGATGCGGGACCTCAGCAAAGCGGCAAAACTAGGCTGGCGCAACTCGTGGTGGGCAACACACGAGCCATATCTCGCCTCGCTGTCGCCGCGCAGCGATTTTCAAGCGTTGATCAATGAAGTTAACCGATCCAATGACCAGCTAAACAACAATATCAAACCCGACATCTAGGGCAATTGGTTGCCTATTTAGACGGTTTGGCCGGAGGCTTTAGGCACAATACGCTCTCAGCCAGCTTAAGGATGGTGTTGATGTGCCATCCGGGTGGCGCTCCGTCCGTTGCGGGCCCGCACGGTGGCGGTGGTCCGATGTTGATGTGCCATCCGGGCGGTGCCCCGTAGATGTGCTGTCCAGGCGGGCAGATGCTGATGTGCCATCCAGGCGGTGCTCCGTAGGGGTGCGGTCCGGGCGGTGCTCCGGGGGCGTGCGCTCCGCTCGGTGCTCCGCCTGCCGATTCCACATACATGCGTTCTCCGCCGCTGGAGGGATCTCGTCCTATAACGGCCTCCGAGAAAGTCTCCAAGATCTTCAGTCCTTCAAAATAGATCATTTTCCGGTATTCATACTGCGCTCGCTCCAAAGCGGAGCCGTCTTCCTTAGAAGCACCTTGTTTGGCCATGGTATGCCCTTCCCTGTACGTTCTTTTGATTACGCTATTTGTGCGGGTGCGCGCTTGCCGCGCGCGCCGATTATGCCGCAAATGCACCGTCGACGACCATCTGCAATTGGTTAATTTTTGAACAACGCGGAATCCGGTCGCATTGCTTGGTCCGGACTTTCCAAGCGACCAAAGATCCATAACTCGTTGAAAACACTCGGTCGGATTGATACTGAACGATCGTATAGTTACTGTTTTGCACCGAAGCGCGGCCGCGCGGCTAAATGGGCGGCTTCGATACGGTCCGAATGGATCGCCTGGCGCACGCCGCGGTGCTCGGCCCAGCCGTGTGGGCCCAATCACCGCTACAATGACGAGTGACGGGGGGATGGAGTAGCGCAGTGCCGACGTTCTTCAAAAACGCCGAGTCGTTTGCGGCCTGGCTGGAGCAGCACGGCGCCGAGCACACCGAGCTCGTCGTGGGCTACTACAAGCGCGGCTCAAAGCGCCCGAGCATGACGTGGGCGGAGTCGGTGGACGCGGTGCTGTGTTTCGGCTGGATCGACGGCGTGCGCAAGCGCATCGACGAGCACGCGTATCAGATCCGTTTTACTCCGAGAAAGCCTACATCGGTCTGGAGCCGCATCAACATTGAACGTGCACGCATTCTGCAACGCGAAGGGAAGATGCGCAAAGCGGGCCTAAAAGCCTATTCGCACCGCCGCGAAGACAAATCGCGCATCTATTCCTACGAGCAGCAAAAAACCGCCGCACTGGAGCGCGGCGATGAATTGCGATTTCGAAAAGCCAAAGCGGCGTGGAAATTCTTCGAGGCACAGCCTCCCAGCTACCGGCGGTTGGTCATTTGGCGGATTGTCAGCGCAAAACGGCCGGAGACCCGCGCGCGGCGCCTGCAAGAGCTGATCAAGGCATCTTCCGAGCGGCGACGTTTATAATAGCCCTGCATGCGCCACGCGTCCGTGCTGATTTGCCTGTGGTGGTTCGCTGCGCCCGTGACGGCGCAGCAGATCGACATTCCCGCGGAGATCACCGACGAGGCAGCTTTGCCGCGCGTGATGCCGCGCTTCGCGAAAACCGTCATCGCGTTTCAGCGCGCGGCGGAGCCCACCGCGTTGGCCTCGCTTTTTCGGTTGCAACTCGTCGCCGGACTGTACGGCGACGCGCTCGCCAGCCTGGACAGGCTGCGTGCGCCGCTGCTGGATGATCCTTCGCCGCGTGTTCGCGCGCGGTATTTGGACTACGTACTGTATGCGCGCTCGCGCTTGGCGGCCAAACAACGCAGGACGACGTTTCAAACCGCCTACCGCGAGACATTTCATGCATTGATCAAACCGCTCGATGACCGCACCGCCGCGATGGCCGTGAACGGCTTGAGTTTCGACAATCTCGCTCAGGCAAACCAGGCACTGGCGCAGGACCTCCAACAGCTCAAAGGCAAGACTGCAATTTCGCTGGCCGAGAGCTTGAAATTGATCGGCGATTACAATGAGCGCGAGGTCTACGGTGCATTTGGGTCGACCACTACTGAACTGATCGCAGCGGACGATGAGCATCGATACACCGTCCAGAAGGATGTGATGGTCGCAATGCCCGGCGGCGCGAGCGTTTGTGCGCTCATCGTTCGTCCGCTGACGATGGCCAAGCTGCCCGCGCTGCTGCAGTTCACTATTTACAACGATCCGGGTGCGCTGTTTCGCGAGGCGCGCCGCGCGGCATCGAACGGCTATGTCGGTGTAATGGGACTGACCCGCGGGAAGGGCTGCAGCGCCGGCGAGATCGTTCCCTACGAACATGATGGCGCCGATGCGGCCGCATTGGTCGAGTGGCTTGCCGCGCGGCCCTGGAGCGACGGCAAGGTGGGCATGTATGGCGGCAGCTATAGCGGATTCACCCCTTGGGCTGCGGCCAAGCATCGGCCCAAGGCGCTCAAATCGATCATGATCGGTGCTCCTGTCGCTCCCGGTATCGACGTGCCCATGGAAGGAAATGTCTTCTGGAACTTTGTTTATCCGTGGCCTTTTTACACCCTCACGAACAAGACGCTGAACAACGAAACTTATAACGACCGCGCCCGCTGGGCGAAGCTGGATCACGACTGGTATGCGAGCGGCCGTCCTTATCGCGATCTTGACAAAATCGACGGCACGCCCAATCCGATCTTCGACCGTTGGATCAGCCATCCCTCATACGATGCCTATTGGCAGGGGATGATTCCTTACAGAGAGGAGTTCTCGCGCATCTCGATTCCCGTGCTCGAAACCGCGGGCTATTACTATGGAGGACCTGGCGCGGCGGTCTACTATCTGAGTCAACACGTTCGGTATCGGCCGGATGCGCAGCACTACCTCATCATAGGTCCCTACGACCACTTCATGGCGCAACGCGGTACCGCCAACGCGGAAGGCGATGTGGATTCAATTGATGGCTACCAGCTCGATTCCGTCGCGAAAATCGATCTTACGGAAGTGCGTTATCGGTGGTTCGACTACACGCTGAAGGGCGGGGCGAAGCCTGCAGTTCTCGGAGATAAAATCAACTACGAGGTGACGGGGGCGAATGTCTGGAAACACGCGCCTTCGATTGCGGCAATGGCGGCGGACTCGGCGCGATACTATTTGTCCGCTGAGCGTGACGGCTCGGCGGATCACGCCTATCGCTTGAGCACGGCCGCGACCGCGGGGGCCATCCCTCTCTTCGTGGATCTGGCCGATAGGCGCGACGTCGATGCTCAAATGCCGGGAGGAGGGGTACAAGACAAGGGATTGGACTCCGCCAATGGCTTGGTCTTCATCAGTGAGCCGCTCGCTACACCTTCGGAAATGAGCGGTCTTTTCAGCGGCCATCTCGAATTCACCGCGAACAAGAGCGATTTTGACTTCGAAGTTCGGCTGTTCGAGCTCAGTTCCGACGGGGATTATCTTCAGCTCGCGCCCTATTGGTCGCGGGCCAGCTACGTGCAGGATCTGACCCATCGCAATCTATTGGTTGCCGGGCGGCGCCAGTCTCTGGATTTTCGAAGCGTGCGACTCATGAGCCGGCAGCTGAGAGCGGGAAGCCGTGTCGTCGCGGTATTGAGCATCATCAAAGAGCCGGGCCGGGAAATTAATTATGGCACGGGCAAAGAGGTTACCGACGAGTCAAGTGCCGATGCGCAGACGCCGCTGCAGATCAGTTGGTTCGGCGGCAGCTATCTGGATTTGCCGGTGCACCGCTAGCCAGGATTTCGGCAAGCCGCGCCGCCTGTTACAGTGCCAAATCGCCTTAGCGGAGGGAGCCAGATGAAAGGCAAGGTGGTTGTCATTACGGGTGCCACGTCGGGCATCGGAGAAGTGGCCGCGCAGCGGCTGGCCGCCATGGGAGCGCGGATCGTCCTGGTCGCACGGGATGCGGCGCGCGGTCAAAGATCGTTGACCCGATTACCCAGTATCGGTGCCGGCGCTCCCCACTCCATCCACTACGGCGATCTATCGCGCATCTCCGAATCCAAGCGAGTCGCGGCGGAGATTGCCGCGGCGGAACCGCGCATCGATGTACTCATCAACAATGCCGGCGCCTTGTTCGGCACGCGCCATGTCACCGCGGACAATCTGGAAGAGACTTTCGCAACCAATCACATGGCCTACTTCGTGCTCACCCTGGGCCTGAAGGCGAATTTGCTGGCCGCTGCGCCTGCTCGGGTCGTCAGCACCGCCTCGGACGCACACAAGGGGTACTCACTGGATTTCGATGACCTGCAGTCCACCAAGGGCTACTCCGCGATTCGCGCGTACGGACGCTCCAAGCTGTGCAACATTCTCTTTACGCGAGAACTGGCGCGCCGCTGGAGCGGGACGGGCGTCACCGCGAACTGCCTGCACCCCGGATTCGTCGCCTCGCGATTCGGCGACAGCAGCGGCGGATTTCTGTCGGGCGTGGTGCGCGTCGCGAAAATCTTTGCGATTACCCCCGAGAAGGGCGCAGAAACCATCGTCTACCTCGCTTCCTCCCCCGCGGTGGCCGCGATCAGCGGAGAATATTTCTACAAGTGCCGACCTGCGACCCCCACGGCGGGCGGCCGGGACGATTCGGCAGCCAATCGCCTGTGGGCCGAATCTGCGAAACTTGCGGGCATCGAGGTCTGAGCGCGATGCGAGGATTTCCCGGTAGGTTTAAAAACGGAGAACATATGACGTACAGGCAACTATTCGGCGCGCTGGGTCTTGCAGTTGCCATGCAGTGCACGGCCTTTGCACAGGAAGCGCCGATGCCGCCGCTGCGCCCCGATCAGGTCACCTTCCGTGCGCTGTACAAGGAACTGGTTGAGACCAACACGACGTTGTCGGCGGGCAGCTGCACGCTGCTGGCGCAGCGAATTGCGGCGCACCTCAAGACAGCCGGGTTTGCGGACAAGGATCTCATGCCCTTTTCCGTGCCCGATCATCCCAAGGAAGGCGGTCTCGTTGCCGTCTTGGCTGGCAGCTCCAGCACGGCCAAGCCGATGCTATTGCTGGGCCATCTGGACGTGGTCGAGGCCAAGCGCGAGGATTGGACTCGCGATCCGTTTACGCTGGTCGAGGAAAATGGCTATTTCTACGGCCGCGGCGCCGCGGACATGAAGGCGATGGACGCGACTTGGATCGATATGCTCATGCGCTTCAAGACAAGCGGCTATCACCCCAAACGCACGATCAAGCTGGCGTTGACCTGCGGCGAGGAGACGACCTTTGCCTTCAACGGTGCGCAATGGCTGGCGAAGAACAAGCCGGAGCTTATCGCCGCCGAATTTGCGTTGAACGAAGGCGGCGGTGGCCGCACCGACGGACATGGCAAGCTGGTGGTGGAGTCGATCCAGGTGGGCGAGAAAGCGGCGCAAAATTATCGTCTGGAGACAGTCAACGCGGGCGGCCACAGCTCCATTCCCATCCGCGATAACGCGATTTACGAACTTGCCGATGCGCTCGGCAAAGTCCGAGATCACGAATTTCCTGTGAAGATGTCGGATACGACGCGCGCGTTCTTCGCCAAGGCGGGTGCGGCGCGCGGCGATGAACTGGGAAATGCGATGGTCGCGCTGTCGCAGAACCCTGGCGACAAGTCAGCCGAGGCAACCGTTTCCAAGGATCGCGGCTATCACAGCATGCTGCGCACGACTTGCGTCGCGACGTTGCTCGAAGGGGGCCACGCCAATAACGCGCTGCCGCAGCGCGCCGCGGCGAACGTCAATTGCCGCATCTTCCCCGGTGAAACCGTGGAGAGCACCCAAGCCGCCCTGGTCGCCGCCATCGGCGATGCGGGAGTCAAAGTGACGCCGGTGCAGCCGATACGTCCCATTGCGGTTCCTCCGCCGCTGGATCCCAAGATCATCGGCCCGGCCGAAACGCTGGTTGCAAAGTATTTCCCAGGCGTGCCGTTGATTCCCTCCATGTCGACCGGCGCCACCGACGGCATTTTTCTCGAAGCCATTGGCATTCCGGTCTATGGCGCCCCCGGCGGTTGGGGCGACCCGGACGGCAACGGCGTGCACGGGCTGAACGAGCGTCGCAGCGTGCGATCCGTGTACATCGGCCGGGATTTTCTTACGGACTTGGTGAAGGCCTACGCTGATGGCGCCTAAGAGCGTTTCTTTTTGGGTTTAGGAGCCGCAGCGCCCTTTGCCACGAATGGCCTGGCGTTGTTGTTCCAGTCGGCGAGGAACACGTTTTCGAAGTATTGCGCAATCGGCGCGCTTTCAATGATCACGCCCGCATCCCGGTTGAATTGAATGCCGTCAGGCGAAAAATTTTGGCTGCTGACGACAACCACGCTCGAGTCGATCACGAAGCCCTTGTTGTGCACGTTCGACTGCAGGGAAATGTTCGCCGTCAGATCGACGCCGGCATCCTTCATTTTCTCGGCCCATTGCTCGCCGTACTCGAGGCTCTCGATGAGCCGCACGTCCACGCCGGCCGCGATCCGCGCGGCGATCGCCTGAAGCAGCGTGGGATAAACACCGGTGGCCGCGGAGGATTCAATGTACTGCAGCTGGGCGTAAAGCGTCTTTTGGGCGCTCGCAATGAGCCTGATCATGTTCGTGACGTACTGGCCGCCGGTGCCGGGCGGTAGCGTATCCGGCGTCAACAGCGGCGTGATCTTGACGCTGATATTGGCAAAGCGCTTTGCTGCGACGGTGTCGGTTGGTTTGGGTGCGGGCGCCGACGGCGACGTCGTCGTCGTTTCCGCCGCCAGTTTCGCGGCCGCATCGAATACCGCTTCCGTCAAGGCAGGGCTCCCCGAAATTTGATAGGCCTGCGCCGAGGTGAAGTCTTGGTTCAGATACGCCTCGAACAGGGCCGCCAGTGTTTGATCCTCGATGATCACGTGCCAGTCCCGATCTTCCGTTCTCGGCGGCGATGCGGGATCGGGTTGGTTGCTGTTGTTGAGGTTGCCGCTCGACAGCCACAGCACCGCATGGTCACGGACCATGACTTTGATGTGATAGGAAGTCGGAAACATCTCGGCAGACACCAGGGTATCGTCGCCCGCGAGGGCTCGCGCAATTCTGGAGCGGGGGCCTAACGCAGCATTCAGCTCCTGAACCGTTTGCGAATCGAGTTGGTCGCGCGTCGCGTTCGGCGGCGGATTGTCGAGCACCATCTGCAGCGTCTTGTTGCCCGTCAGCACGTTCTTGAACAACGCGAGAATCGGGCCGGAGGTGAAATCGTACATGCCGATCACCAAAGACTGCTGCGTGCCGTGCAGAAATGACGTGAGCGTGGTGAACCCGGCGTCGGGACTCACGTGCGCGGTGATGGCGGTTGTCGTCTGCACGGGGCTAAGGGGATGGCCCGGTGCCGGCACATAGTCGACCTTGGACTTCGTTGCGTGAGCACTCACCGCCTGCGCGACTTCGGGTAGCCTCCCCGCAAAGTCGGCTAGTGCCTTCTGCATTTTGCTCTTAGGGCTCTCAAGCAACTGGCCGCTCGGCATCTCGCGCTCGAGAGGCCAGATCGGTTCCTTGTCTTGCGGCCGGCCGAAGGCTTGGGCAGTCGCTGCGGCCGCCGGGTCCTTGGCGCGCAGGCGCTGGTGCGGCGTGGCTTCGCGCACATCCACTGGAATGCTGTCGATGGCGCGCGGCAGCAATTGATTTTTGGGAACCTCGCTGGTTTTGGTATGCACCGTTGCAACAATGGCGCGCTTGCCGGTCAGCTGGTGATTGGTGATCTGAAATCCCGGCCTCACGGTCAAGACGCCCGGTTTTCGCAGTTTCGGCAATTGCTGTCGAATCGTTCGGTCGATGATGTCAGGTGTCAGCGCGGCTTTCTTCATCGGCCAAATTTAACTTGGGTGTATGTCGCCCTTATTGCCGCCGCCATCTCAAATTTCCACGCCTGTTGCCAGGATGGGCGCATTATTGCTATACGAGATGCGAGAACTCGCCGGCACAACAAGAATGGGGAAACCATGGCGCGATACGTAGGAGCGATCGATCAGGGCACGACCAGCACACGATTCATCGTGTTCGACCGCGGCGGCAACATGATCACTTCCGCGCAAATGGAGCACAAGCAGATTTTTCCCAAGCCCGGCTGGGTGGAACACGATCCGATGGAAATCTGGCAGAACACCCAGGAAGTCGCGGGTGCCGCCCTGGCGCGCGCCGGTCTGGGACCCGGCGACCTGGCCGCCGTGGGCATCACGAACCAGCGCGAAACGACCATTCTGTGGAACAAGCGCAGCGGCAAACCGCTGCACAACGCATTGGTCTGGCAAGACACCCGAGTGGATCAACTTGTCGCGCAGTACGCCCGGAATGGCGGGGCGAATCGCTTCCGCGCCAAAACCGGCTTGCCGCTCGCCAGCTACTTCAGCGGTCTTAAGCTGCAGTGGCTATTGGATAACGTGCCGGGAGCGCGCAGCAAGGCGCAATCAGGCGAGCTTCTTTTCGGCAATATCGACACGTGGTTGCTGTGGAATCTTACCGGCGGCAGTGATGGCGGTCTGCACCTGACCGATGTCACGAATGCGAGCCGCACCCAATTGATGAATCTTGCGATGCTCGATTGGGACGACACACTGCTCGAGGAGTTTCTGATACCCCGCGCGGTGATGCCGCGCGTCGTGGCTTCGAGCGAGGTCTACGGCGCAATCACTACGCCTGCGCTCAAGGGCACGTCCGTCGCGGGTATTCTCGGCGATCAACAGGCGGCGCTGGTGGGTCAAGCGTGCCTGCGACCCGGCGAGGCAAAGAACACCTATGGCACGGGATGTTTTCTGCTGATGAACACCGGCGAGAAACCCATCGCTTCGACCGCCGGCCTGATCACCACTGTCGCCTACAAGATCGCGAAGGAAAAGGCCTGCTACGCGCTGGAGGGATCGATCGCGGTCACCGGCGCGTTGGTGCAATGGCTGCGCGACAACCTGGGCCTGATCGGCAGCAGCAACGAGGTGGAAAAGCTCGCCCGCGAGGTCGAGGACAATGGCGGGGTGTATTTTGTACCGGCTTTTTCCGGCCTTTATGCGCCGCATTGGAACGAGCGCGCGCGCGGCACCATCATCGGACTCACGCGCTATGTCACTCGCGCGCACATCGCTCGCGCGGTGCTCGAAGCCACCGCGTATCAAACGCGAGAAGTGCTCGGCGCAATGGCCAAGGATTCCTCGATTCAAATCCCGGAATTGCGTGTCGATGGCGGCATGGTCGGCAATGAACTGCTGATGCAGTTTCAGGCTGACATACTGGACGTTCCGGTGGTGCGGCCAAAAATCACCGAGACCACCGCTCTGGGTGCGGCCTATGCGGCAGGCCTGGCCGTCGGATACTGGCGCAATCGCGAGGATCTCGTCAGCAATTGGGCCGTCGACAAGCGTTGGACGCCGCAAATGGCGGAAAATCGCCGCGCCGCGCTCTTCGGCTCATGGCAGAAAGCCGTTGGCCGCTCTCTCGATTGGATCGACTAAACAATAAGAATTTCGACCATCGTCTTGAACAAGAACTAGCGCGGGCAAAAGGGGACAGCATGCATTCGGCATTTCTCGGTGAATTCCTAGGCACGATGATCATGATTTTGCTTGGCAACGGCGTGGTGGCGAATGTGGTGTTGCGGGAGACGAAGGGTGAGAAGTCGGGTTGGATTGTCATTACGACGGGCTGGTGTTTTGCGGTCATGGCGGGGGTATTCACCGCACTGGCGATCGGCAGCGACGGTCATCTGAATCCCGCCGTGACGGTTGGCGTGGCCGTCTCGACGGGAGATTGGAGCCGGCTCGGCGTTTATGTTCCGGCCCAGTTCTTGGGCGCCATGGCCGGTGCCGCGCTGGTATGGCTCACGTACCTGTCTCACTGGCAAAAGACGCCCGAGCCGCTCGATAAACTGGGCTGCTTTTCGACGATACCCGCGATCCGCGCGCCGCTGGCCAACATTCTAACGGAGGTGATCGGCACGTTCGTGCTCGTGCTGGTCGCCGCCGCGATCTCGTCGAAATACGGTACCGGAGTGGGCTTGAGTCCCGGGCTCGGGCCTTTTCTGGTCGGATTCCTGGTGTGGGGAATTGGCTTGTCTCTGGGCGGTCCCACCGGCTACGCCATCAATCCGGCACGCGACCTGGGTCCAAGAGTCATGCACGCCGTTCTCCCCATCCCGGGCAAGGGGACCTCGGATTTCGGCTATGCCTACGTGCCCGTCATCGGGCCCCTAGTGGGGGCGGGCCTCGCCGGGGTTTTGGTCAAGATGATCGGCATCTAGGGGCAGCCGCGCCGTGAAACTGGTGCCGCTTTCTTCCGAGGAAGTCACCGACAGCGTGCCGCCGTGAGCGCGTACGATTTGCGAACAGATATAAAGGCCTAAGCCGAGTCCCTCGCGATTGCCCGACAACGATTCGCGCCAAAAGGGCTCACAGATCTTGTCGATATTTTCGGGCGGTATGGGCGCACCCCCATTCCAGACTTTGAGAACGAGGTCGGAGTCCTCGGCTTGGGCGGTTACCTTGACCAAACCCTGCGGCGCGCCATGTTTCAGCGCGTTGCCTATTAGATTCGAAGCAACTTGCTGCACACGACCGAGGTCGCAGCGCACTCTGCGCGTCACGCTGATATTGGCGAGTATTTGCCGATCAGGCTGCCCGTCTTGAAACTCCCGCACCACCGCGTTTAGGCCCGCATCAATATCCTCGACCTCGGCGATGCGCAGGCCCATTCCTTCGCCATGCCTCGCTCGCGCAAAATCCAGCACATCGTTGATCAAGGAGGACATGCGCCTCACGTTGACCCTGATTCGCGCCGCGACACCCTTGAGCGCCGGATCCGTGACCTTCTTCTCGAGTAAGACCCCGGCGGAATACACCGCCTGCAGGGGATTGCGCAAGTCGTGCCCAAGGATCGCAATAAATTGTTCACGCAGCTCATTGGCGGCATGCGCGTCCCGCAGCTTGGATTGATCTTTTTCCCGCGACATTTCGCTGTCGAGCTGCATGGCGATGAGCTTCGCAAAGCGGGTGAACATGCTGATGATTTTTGGCTCAGCCACCTTGGCAGGCGCCGGATCGACCGCGCAGAGATTTCCAAAGTAGCGGCCATCCGCCAGCACGATCGGCACCGATACGTAGCTCTCAATCTTGTAGAGCTTGGGCGTGGGGTGATTGCAGTACCGGGTGTCAGTGCTGGCCTGTTCGATGACGATGGGGGCATTGGATCTTTTTGATTCAATGCAAAGCGTCGTTGCCAGGTCAAGCTGTCCGCCGGGCGCCAGGCCGAAGCCGATGTCATCCTTGACGGCGCACGCAGTCCACGTGTCTTCAGTGACCCGCGCCACCGCGGCAAATCTCATCCCTGTGGTCTCACAAAGGACTTCGAGCAGCGTGGGCACCGCCTGAAGCTTGCTGACGGCGGCGATGTCCTTCGCGATTTCCTCGGCCGTATCGCGCACGCCTGACGGCTGATGGGGCAAACTCTGAGGCAATTTCACATCCTTGCTGCACAGCACCCGGTGGATTGTATTGCGGATTGTGCCGGCCGCCCAGATGTCGCAATTTAGCACTAGTTCGTCTGTGCTTGTGCCTCATGGGAATCCTGCCATGGCATGGCAGGATTAGCAGGGTAGCCTGCCGTAACCAAAGTGAATGTCGGGGGTTCCATCATGGGAAGAAAACCAGCGTTGCCGAGCGCCGCAAAGCTCGTCGGCGCACCGGTGCCGGGCCAGTGCCTTTGCGGCGAGGTCGGGATTGAAATCGACTTTCCCGCGCGCTGGGCTTGGCACGATCACTCGCCGGCGAGCCGGCATGCCCATGGCGCGGCCTACGCCACCTACGTTGGCAGCTGGCGCCGCCGATTCCGCATCACGCGTGGAAAATCGAAAATCACGCGCTATGAGGACGCCGCCTCCGGCACGATCCGCAGCTTTTGCGTGCGCTGCGGCACCCCCATTTGCTATGAACGTGCCCGTTCGCCGCACATGGTGAATGTACCGCGGGCTCTCTTCAAATCCCGCACCGGCAGACAAGCCCGATATCACATCGGCATCGAGCAGATGCCGGAATGGACGTACTTGGGCGAGCGGCTGGTGCCTCTCAAGGGTTTCCCGGGCGTCGTCTGGGATCGCTCAAAAAGAAAACCGCGTGTGCCGCCGATGGCAGTCACATAGGTCACAATCTTCGCAAATGCAGGCGGCACCTTAACAACGCCGCCTTTATGTCGCGCGGCGAGTCTGCGGCCACCGACAAAACCGCATCGCCTCGCTTGACAGAAGCTGGAGCAGGATCGATATCGGGACCTGGGTCACGTTGTGACAGCGCCGCCTCGCGCCATATTGTCGGCGACGCGGAACAGGGGGCTTGAATCAAGGTGAGAGGATGAAATCAGTCAACGAACTTCTTGAATTGTTCACGCGGCAGGCCGAACTCGAAAAGGCGATGCGCCGGCCGGGAGGCGCTCGCGTCACGGAGGAACAGGAGCTGCTCGCCGTCAAACGCAAACTCGCCAAGCTCCCGGAGGCAATGGGAATTTCTCTCACGTCGGCCATGGGCCCACCAGGAACGGCAAAATCCGACTGCGGAATCGACGGCTGAGCGTCACGCGCGTTCCGCGCTTCAATCCGATCTGATAGTCGCCGTGAAAAAGCGGATGCAGCTCGACGATTTGTTCCACATTGATGATGGTGGAACGATGCACGCGGACAAATTGGCTGGCGTCGAGACGCGCTTCCACGTCGCGCAGCGCCTGACGCGCCAGATAGCAGCGTCCGTTGACAAAGATCTTCACATGCTTACCCGCTGCCTGGACCAGCTCGATATCGCGCACGGGCACAAACAGGACGCGGCCGCCGTCGTTGATCAGAAGGCGATCTCGGAGCCGCGGGGCGGGCGGGCGTTCGGCATCGTCGTGCTGACTTGAAAGGGCCTCGTCGGCCTTGCCCTCCTTGGCAAGCAGCACTCTGGCGCGGGCGATCGCTTTCGCAAAACGCTCGTCATCGAACGGCTTGAGCAGGTAATCCACTGCTTCGGCGCCGAATGCATCCACCGCGTATTCGGAGTAAGCCGTCACGAAGATGACGAATGGATACACGCCGCGTGCTTCGAATGAGGCCAGCAGTTCGAAGCCGTTACGATCGGGCATGCGCACATCGAGCAACAAAAGATCGGGGGCGGTTCCGGCATCCAGCGCCTCGCATTCGGCGACCGACCCAAAATCCCCTATCAGGTGAAAGTCCGGTTCCCGGGCCAGCAGCCTGCGAAGGCGTTGCCGTGCAATCGGCTCATCGTCTACGATCAATGCGGACAGCGGCGGGCGGCTCATGCGGATGCGGCCAGCGCCGGCATGTCAAGCAGCGCGCGCGTGCCGCTGCCGGCATGCGGGCCGACGCTCACGCTTGCGTTGTCGCCAAATGCCGCGCGCAGCCGCGCTTCGACGTTGCGAAGCCCATCGCCGAACACGCCGCGCGCCAGGGGCGCGCTGAGTTGCGGCGTGCTGTTGACCACTTCCACAATGAGACGATCTTGCGCGCGCCGAATGTGAACGCTCACCACCAAGGCGCTGGGCGAACCACCGCGCCCGTGCTCAATTGCGTTTTCAACAATGGGTTGCAGCAGCAATGCCGGCATCAAGGTGTTCATCGCACCCGGATCCACCAACAGCGCCACGCGGAGTCGATCGCGAAACCGAGTCTGCTGAACGGCGAGATAGGCGTCCAAACCGATGACCTCTGTTTCAACCCGTACCCACGGATGTTTGGTGCTTTCGAGCGCGATGCGCAGAAAATCTCCGAGCCGCGCCACCATGGTGGTTGCCTGGGCCGGGCTCTCGCTGATCAATTCCGAGATCGCATGCAATGCGTTGAACAGGAAATGCGGGTGAAGCTGGGCTGACAGCATCGCCATGCGCAAATTGGCGATCTCCGCCGAAAGGTGCGCGAGACGCAGCGACTCGCGGTGGTATTGCCGCGCCGTGTATACCAGGGCAACGGCAGTCAGCCCCAGCAGATATGGCACCATCCAGGACCGCAGTAGGCCCACCCATTGCATCCAGTCAGGATGAAACGGCAGCCAGGGCGCGATGTCTTCGCCGATGTATGCCAACCGCCCGTCGACCAGCACCGCTGTCAGGGTGAGCACCAGCGGTGCGAGCCGCGCAATCAGAAGCGCAAGTACGACGTGCACGGCGAGAACCCGCGCTCGCTCGCTTGTCGCGTGTGGCCAGCCTTGCTCCAAGGCGATGCGATAAGCGCAGGCCGACATCAAAAACAGCAATACGTGATGCATCAGCCGCGCCGTGGACGTGACGATGTAGTCGCCGTTTTGAGTCGTGCCGCTGAGGGGCCACGCCCACAGCAGCCCGAGAATTGCTATGACAAGCCAACAGCTGCCGCCGGCAGTCCAGATGATCGACCACAGCTCGCCGTGCTCGCTTTCAATCACCCTGGTCGAATGGTTGGGGAAGTCTCGCGGCTGCATCCCGAAGTCTCGCGCCACGTTTGTCATCCAAGCAGTGTAGGAGCTGGCGCGGCAAGCGCAACTGCGCGCGGACCAATTGGAACGAGCGGGACTCAGGAGGGCGCAAGCGGCGGCCGTTCGTACCGTGTGGACGCCGACGATTCCCGCCTGTGGCCTCTGGAGCCCGGTTGGTTGCTCGAGTTTGTGGCGATCCTTACCGTAGCCCGCGCAGACTTTGGGGGATGCTCAAGGTCTGGGACGAAATCGTCGATGGAGGGGACGAACTCGATGTCAGCCCGTACACGTCCCGGCGCCTCAGCGCCTCTCATTCAATAGGCCCGAAATACCAACAATTCGACATGAGGATGAGCTCGCCGATGCGACTACTCGATCACGTTGCCCGCTGTTACACGCCGCTGGTCGTGCCTCCGCGCGGCAATCTTCCGCAATTTGAAGTGGCGGGTCCCAGCCGGTTTGCGGCGCAAATCGCCGCCTGTCCGTTGCGATACGTGCTCGGCGATGACCTGACCCAGGCCAGTGCCGAATTGGCGTTTGCCGACGGCGCCCGCCTGGTGGGGTGCCTGGATCTCTTACGGATGCCCGCCCCGCATCTTTGGATCGAGTGGAATGACGAAGTGCACAAGCGGGTGATCCATGAGACGCGCTCGGCCGCTGAATTCGCCGAGTACGATTCGGCTGCGACCGGCCGAAAGGTCGGTATCCTGCTGCATGCCTCGGCAAACGGATTGACCGCGGTCGGGCGCACTTTTTGGGCGGACGCCGCCGGAGATGAGCCTGCGGAGGTGACACTGTCGCCTTTGGAGACGCACTTTGATCTGCGCGGCGAATTTGCGGGAGCGCAGGATACGCAGGACATCCTGTCAGGCGGTTTCGTCGATGCGACGCATGGCGGCAACCCGGCCACCGCGTCCCTGTTGGACTATGTTCGTTTTCGCTTCGAAGAGTCATGGGTCCGCTACTACCGGGAGGCCGCGGCCGATGCGGATTTCAAGCAGCGCTTGATCGTCGATTCGATTGATTCAATTGCCTGGGACGCACCGTTCGTGCTGGCCTTTCTGCTGCTGCTGAGCGCGAAAGACGCCACGCGTTTGATGCCGGTATCGCGCGCCGCAATCAATCGCAAGCGCCTGGCCAACGGCCGCGCACCGCTGCTCGATCATGTTGAAGTGAATGCCTCCCTCGATGCCGTGTCCACCGCGGAATCGACAGGTGATGGCAGCGGACGCCAGTCGCCGCGGTTGCACCATGTGCGCGGCCACCTGGTACGGCGCGAAAATCGCGTGTTTTGGCGCGTGCCGCACTTGCGCGGCAGCGGCTTCCGCGGCGCGGTCCGATCCCGAACGGTCTGCCTCTCATTCACGAGAAAGACCGATCACGAAGCGCGCGTTTAGGGATCCTCAGGGCCGGGCGCGCATGCCATCCTCGGCGAAAGTCACTGTGCCCGCATAGTTGCGGCGGATGGACTCCAATACGGCGGCGTTTGATTCATCGACGGCGGGCGAGATATGGCTCAGCAAGAGCCCATGCGTGCCGACTGTTTTCGCAAGCTCACCGATCGCGTGCGGCGGGGTGTGCAGGGTGTAAAGGATGGGGGGAGATCCGGGCGGATCGAGTACCACGGTGTTGAATACCAAGAGGTCGGTGGACTTGGCGATGAGGCGCAGGGCCGGCAGGCCCTGCGCATCGATGTCGCCGGAGAACGTGACGCTCTTGCCCGCGTGATCGACACGATAGATTACTGAAGGTGCGTCGCCGTGATGTCCTGCGATCGCCGTGATGGCCAGATCGGCATCCTTGAAAATCTGCTGCGGGGCGGAGTTTGCAGCGGGCGCCGCAATGTCATGTGCATGCAGCGTGATCGGCGCGGCGAAATCCCGCAAATACGCGAAGGCACCCTTGGCGTCGAATAATGTTCGTAGAAATTCACGCGTGCTGGGGAAGTACGCATCCTCGCCGTGTCCCGGCGAACCCGCGGGGCCCCAGACGTTGAATACGATGGGGCCGGAACCCGAAACAGCCCGGGCTTTGAACAAACCGGGGACCTCGCCGACGTGATCGATGTGCAGGTGAGTGAGCAGCACGATGTCGGTATGCGACAGCGAGGCTTTGGCCTCGCCCAGGCGGGCGAAGGATCCGGGTCCGGCGTCGACGAGAATACGCGCATCGCCATCGACGAAGACCAGGTAACTCGATGCCGCGCGCCCCGCCGCTCCGGGGCCACCGGAGCCGAGCACGAGCAGCTCCAGCGGCGCGGCGGAGTCTTTCGCAAACAGAGGTGAGCTCAAGCTGGGAAGCAGCAGGAGCGCGAGCGAAAGGGCGATCGATTTCGCCATGGCACGCAATTGATAGCACAGATTGGGCGAGCGTGCTGGCTCACAGATGGTTCCAAAAAACGTGCAGTATACGTCCTGGCTCCCGCTCTGCTAGGTCGGTCACTTCCTTAATAATCCGATTAGACTCTGAACAAGCAACTCACCGACGTCTCGAATGCCATCCGTCTGCGAGACATCGCGCTCCTGGCAGTAGGCGGCCTCATCGTCGGCACAATTCTGGGTTTCATGGGTGTCTTGGTGGCCCGCTCCTTTACCGACTCAAAATTTGCACAAGGGATCGTAGCCGGGACCGCGTTTTATGGCTCCTGGCTGGTCGGATATCAGTGGCTCGCCAAAAATCGAGGCTGGGATACCTTACAAGCGCGCTTCTCTACAAGCCGGCGCAAGGTGCTTCTGGCCGCGGCAGCCAGCGGCATTGGGTTGATCGTACTCTCCGCCGCCGTGGGCAGTTTGCTGCGTTGGCTTGGTATCGACTTGGTGGCGCCGCCGCCGCTTGACATCTTGCCTCGAAACGTCAGTCAACTTACCTTCGCAATTGGTTTGATTGCCGTCATGGCGCCTTTGGCCGAAGAGCTGATTTTTCGCGGACTCCTTCTCGACTGGCTCAAGCTGAAAATCAACGTATGGGCGGCAGCGTTGATTTTGAGCGTGATATTTGCCCTCCTGCACAACAACGGTTTCAAGCTCGGAGCCATCGGCGCAGTGGCGTTCGGAGCTCGAATGACACTAGGATTGGTCTCATCCGTGTTTGCCATCCGTTATCGATCGCTTCAGGCCTCTTTCGTGTTGCACGCCACTTTCAATGGCGTCATTTGCGTGACCAGTGTATTGATTCAAGGATAGCGTGCCGAACTGCCTGGTCGAATTAGCCGCACTTAAACGCGATATCCTCTGCGACATTCCGAGCATCACAATACCGCGCGTGGTGTAATGGCACTCGTCGTTCACCCACCTCAGCAATGCCAAAGGATCTGCCGGAATGCCCGCACATCGATTGAAATCCGCCGTTAGGATCGTCAACCAGCGACGCCGGGTCAGTGTGCTGGTATCCGCGCTTATCGGGATAGCGGGACTTGCGCTGTCTGCGGCTGCCGTTGGCGCAAGCTCAAAGGCCTCGGCCACTCCTCTCAAGATCTATATCTCCGTGGATATGGAGGGTGTGGCGGGCGTCGTTACCGCCGACCAATTGCTTCCCAGCGGCTTTGAGTACGAACGATTTCGCCGCTTCATGACCGATGAGGCGGTGGCCGCGGTTCGAGGCGCCCAGGCGGCGGGGGCGACAGAAGTCGTGGTCAGCGATTCGCACGGCAACGGCGAGAGTCTGCTGATTGAACTGTTCCCGAAGGACGTGCGCATCGTGCGGTCGTGGCCGCGCCACGGCGAAATGATGGCGGGACTCGATTCCAGCTTCGCCGCGGCGCTCTTCGTCGGCTATCACGCCTCCACGACCAATCCGAAGGGCGTGCGCGCGCATACCATTTCAAGCGCCCACTTCACCCGCGTCGCGCTGAACGGAACCGCCGTGACCGAAGCGGAGTTGAATGCCGCGTATGCCGGCGCGCTCGGAGTGCCCGTGGTATTCATTTCCGGGGATGATGCCGCGATTGCCGAAGTCACGACGCGTTTAGGTCAGATGCAGTCGGTGATCACCAAACAGTCCCTGGGATTTCACTCGGCAGAATCGCTCACACCGGCCGCCGCGTGCGATCTCATCTACCAGGGCGCATTGTCGGCCGTTTCTCACCGGGATCAGCGCAGGCCTTATGTAGTTACGGCGCCGATCACCTTGGACATTTCGTTCAAGAGCTACACTACGGCGGAAATTGTCAGCTACCTGCGCGGCATCGAGCGCACGGACGCTCATTCGATTCGCTTCGTTGGTCGCGATATGGCCGAAGTCATGGACTTCATCGTTTTTCTGGACTATTACTCGCCGGACATGACGCCGTAAGCGCCGCACACGCTGCACTAGCTGCGCGGCTGCAAAAGGTCCCACATGTTCCCATAGAGGTCCTGGAACACGGCAACCGTGCCATAGGTTTCCTCCTCGGGATCGCGCACAAAAACGACACCCTTGGCCTTATATGCGCTGTAGTCGCGCCAAAAATCATCGGTGTACAGGAAGAGAAAGATTCGGCCTCCGGTTTGATTGCCGATTCGCGATGCTTGCTCCCCATTGGCGGCGCGGGCAAGGACCAGGGCCGATCCGCTCGATCCGGCCGGGGCGATGACTACCCAGCGCTTATCCTGAGCGGGAATGTAGGTGTCTTCGGCCACCTTGAATCCCAATACGCCGACATAGAAGCGCAACGCTTCGTCGTACTCGCGTACCAGCAGCGCGGTCAGGCCGATTGATTGGCGCGCCATTCGGAACGCAGCTGCGCAAAGGTCAAAATGTCATGCCAGGAATTTCGAAGGTACAGACTCTGCAGCGCTAGACCTTCCCGGCGAAATGCCAGCCCTTCCAGAATGCGCACGGACGCTGCGTTGCCGGCGAAAACGTGAGCCCAGAGACGGTGGGCTTGCAGGTGTTCGAAGCCGAAATGCACCAGGGCGTTTGCCGCTTCCTTCCCGAATCCCTGACGCCACCGGTTGCGGTTGAAACAATAGCCAAAGACGTAGTGCTGACCGGTACCGTCGCATTGTTCCAAGCCGCAGCCGCCGATGAGTTCCAGGGAGGCGCGCTCGACGGCGGCAAACGTATAGATTCGCCGTGGAGTCGCCGCGGCGGATTCAATAGTGCGCGTCAGAAACGCGCGAGTTTCATCCGCTGTGTTTGGTCCGAACGAGGTATAGCGCGTGACCACCGGGTCTGAAGCATATTGATGAACCGCATCGAAATCCGATTGCGCCAACTCCCGCAGGATGAGCCGTTCGGTTTGGAGCATTGGGGGCGACCCTCTGCGAGCTAACGGGCCCAGGTTCGGACAAAATCAGACAGATTCGGCAGCACGTCGACCGCGGCATGCAGCAGTACGATCAACAGCAGACTGCGCGTGCGTGCCCACAGCGTTCCAAAAAGCAGCGCCACCGGCGAAAGCACGGCAATGGTAAAAGCGACCACTTGTATGGGGTCCGTGGAGTAGCCGTCAACGCCGGGGTGGCCGCGCAGGTACAGCCCCGGGACATGAGCCAAAGCGAACAACAACGCGCCGGTCACGACGGCGCCCGCCTCCGTTTTCAATACGGCCGCGAGGCGGGTTTGCAGTACCGCGCGAAATAGAAATTCCTCGCACAGGCCTGCCTCGATTGCCAGCCAAATGAACGCGGCCGGCGCGGCCCATGCCAATGTGGCGACGGAGGCGTGCAGCGCCTTTATTTCATCGAGCGCCGGCGACACGACGCACAGCAACGCAAGAATGATCGCTCCGAGCACCAGCAGCGGCGTCCAGAATCCCGGCCGCCCGGCACCGGCGCTGAAGAGGGGGGCGATTTTGGCGCCGAGTGCCGCCAACAACAACGCCGGTGCTGCCACGTGGACCAGCAGCTTGACCGCCAGCACCAGCAACTCCTGCTCGCGGCCCGCCGGCAAGGCCGCGCGAGTCGCACTCATTCCCCATCCCAGGAAACCTACCGCGTAGATGATTAGAAAACCGAGAATCGCCCACAATTCCAGTGCCGGCCTTGCCACCGCGATGGCCGGCGGCGCGGCCTTGCGGGTCAGGGGAAGGCTGAGCAGCGGCAGGGCGGCGCCAAACACCGCCAGCGAAATGGTCGGCAGCGTCCAGTCGGCGCCTTTGACGGCGAGGTATGCCGTCGCCGCGGCCCACAGCGCCAGATACACACCCACAAATGTCGCTGAGCGGGCATGGATGCGTGAAGAAAGCGGCACCGGTCCCCCTGAATACCGCTGCGTGATTTTGCCGCGGCGGTTATGCGTTGTTATCGTAGGATAGCACGGGAGATGTTGCATGCTGCTTGCGCTTCTAGTCATCGCGGCCCTGCAATCCGCCTCTATTGAGGCGGATCCCGCCGCTGTCCAGAAACAATTGCGGGCGGACGATCAGGCGCTGCTCGATGCCATCGCGCCCGGCGATAAGGCGGTCTGGGAACATCTGCTGGCCAGAGACGCGGTCTATGTGGACGAAAATGGCGTAGTCATGCACCGCGATCAGTTCCTGGCGGCATTGAAACCGCTGCCGCCGGGCACCAGCGGGCACATTACCATCGTCAGCTACGAGGCCAGCATCCGCGGTCAGGTTGCGCTGGTCATTCACAAAGACGATGAGCGTGAAAACTATCACGGCATCCTGCTGCGCGCCGCTTACCTCATGACGGAGACTTGGATCAAGGAAGGCGTGGATTGGCGGCTTGCGTTGGTGCACGTGTATGTCGTCCCCAAGGACCCGCCCGCCATCAAAATATCCGCGGACCGCCTCGTCGAATATGAAGGCCGTTATCGCGCGGCTCCCGACCTTGCCTATCTGATCCGGCGCGAGGGAGATCATCTGGTCGGCGTGCGTGAGGGCTTGCCGAGCGTCACGCTCTCTCAAGAATCAGCGGATGTGTTCTTCGTCCCAGGAAGGCCTCGCGATCGAAAGATATTCCGCCGCGATACCAACAATCGAATTGTGGATTTCGTGGACCGGCGAGAGGGCGAAGACCTAGTGTTTGTCCGCGGCGAATGAGCTGGTGGGATAGATCGCCGGGCGATGGGCTTCATTGCCAATGGTTTCAACCAGCCGGTAGAAAAAAGTATTGAATTTCGCCGCCGCGGCGAAATCCATGGGCTGGGTGATGTCATCCTGCGGCCGGTGATAGCGGGTCTGGTACCACTCGCGATAGCGCTTCTCCGCCTCGGTGTTCGGATCGTAGCCGAAGATGAAGCTGATTGCCGGGACATGAATGCTGAGAAACGGCAGCTGATCGGCGCGGTAGAGAAGATTGCGCTCCGGTTCGGCATCCGCCCGGATTTCGATGTGCATTGGCGCCGCGACGGCGCGCGCGGTCGCGCCGAGCGTCGTATCGCCGAGTGCCTCCGCCGTCAGGATGTTCAACGGGAACAGCGGCCGCAGCTGATCGAGATTGACGTCCGCGGCAAGCTGCTCCGCAGGCACGGTCGGATGATCCACGAACCAGTGTGAGCCGAGCAATCCCTTCTCCTCGCCGGTGAACGCGATAAAAAGAATGCTGCGCTTCGGAGTGCGTAAGCGGTGCGCCTTGATGTCGTCGGCCGTTTGAATCAGCAATGCGACGTATGCCGCATCATCGAGCGTGCCGTTGTAGAGATTGTCGCCCTGTACCGGGGTGCCGAAACCGTAGCCGTCGAGGTGCGCGGCGATGACCACATACTCGCCTTTGAGTTTCGCATCGCTGCCCGGCAGCTTCGCAATGACATTGGGAGAACTGATGTCCCGCTGTGCGACGTGCAGCCGGACGCGCAGCGCACCGGGAATTTCGAAGCTCGGTAAGGGCTGCTTCGCGCCTCCCGATTTGAGTATCGCGTCGGCTTCCCGGCCGGTGCCGGCCACCAGAGCGGCGAACGCTTCGGCGCTTAGGCGCATGCTCGCCAGCGCGGCAAGAGCCTTTGCCGGCTGCCCCGTGCGTAGCGTCACGCTGCGTGCGTAGGCATACGGCCAGCGCGGCGGTTCGATGCTGAAGTAGGGGTCATCGACGCTGATGAGGCCGAGCGCACCGCCGTCGCGGGCGTTGGCGGCGCGCACCGAGGCGCTCGGCAAGCCCTCGCGCTGTGTGCCGAAACAGACGACGATCTTTCCCGCGATGTCGGCCATGGCCTCCTTCCCGCAGTATCCACGAAACGTGAGCGGCGCTTCGAAATTCGCAGGGAGGTCGGTTGCCGGCGTGATGGTGATCTGCTGCAGAAACTTCAGCGGCGTTGGCGTTCCATTGGCGCCGATGAAGGTGAAGCTGGTGCCTTCCGGGACGACGGCGATCTCGTGCATCGGCACCTGTTGAAAATAGCTGCCGTTCTCTCCCGCGGGCGCGAGTCCGGCGGTCTTGAAGCGATTGGCGACGTAGTCAGCTGCGCGCTGGTAGGCCGTCGATCCGGTATCGCGGCCTTCCATGCTGTCGTCGGACAGGGCCACTGTCGTATGCCACCAGGCAAGCGTGTCGCTGTCGTGAATCTCACGGTCGCGCAGATGCCGCTGGGCGTGAGATGGCAGCGCGGCAAGCACCAGCGCAATTCCGAGAGCACCAAAGCAATCCGTGCGCGCGAACTTTGACATGCGATTCATCCTTATTTTGCCGCGGGGTCCGCACCGGTGTCGGGAATCAGGACGCCCCCGGGAACGGGAATGACGCGGCCGCCGGCATCCAAAACGCCGGCCGTCAGAGGCGGTAGCCCTAGGGTTCTGCCTTGGGCCGGAGCCTGGTCAACAATGACGGTAGCGCGGGCGGGATCGATCATGCCGGGCATCCAAAGGTTAGGGGCGATCGGGGCATTTTCCGCGATCACCCTCGACGCCACAAGAACCGCCGATCAGAGCGGTGTGGTGGGGCATCACGGCCGCCGCCGACCTCTCTAAGTTACGCGGAGAGGCTTTCAGCGCTTTGCCAACCAAGGTCGCGTTGTTTTGCCGCTCAATTCCGCGCATCATTCGATGCGGGAGCGGTGCGCAAGCGCTACACAAGAATGAGCGTTCGAACTTAAGCACGGAGTTTCCTTTGTCGCGAGTACTCATAGCCGATGACCATGCAGTCGTGCGCGCGGGTTATCGGCAGTTCCTCGAGGCCGACAGCAGCATCACCGAGGTCGGCGAGGCGGCGAACGGCAACGAGACACTGGATCAGCTGCGGCGCGAGGACTGGGACTTGCTGATCATGGACATACGCATGCCGGATCGAAGCGGTCTCGACATCCTGAGCCAGGTGGTTGCCAGATATCCCAGCATGCGCGTTCTGATCATGAGCGGATTGCCCGAGGAGCAGTATGCGCGCAACGTGCTGCGCGCCGGAGCATGCGGCTATCTCTCGAAGGGCGGCTCGCCCGAAGAAATGCTGAAGGCCGTGCGCGTCGTCCTGAGCGGGCGCCGGTACGTCAGCGACTCGCTCGCCGAGTCGATGGCAGGCGATTTGGAGGCGAAGCACGACCCGAACAAGCCATTGCACTCCGAGCTTTCGGCGCGCGAATTTCAAATTTTCTGCAAGCTGGCTGCCGGGGCCAGCGTGGGCGACATCGCGCAGGAACTGAACCTGAGCGTCAAGACAGTCAGTACCTATCGAACGCGAATATTGGAGAAGATGAATTTCAAATCGAATGCGGACATCACCGGGTACGCGCTGCGCAACGGCATCATTCAATAGTGTGCGCGAATCCGCTGATCAGCACCTTGTGAAGGGCGGCCGGATCTTGTATTTGCGCGGCGCGAACCTCAGGGGATGTCGCGGCGCAAAAATTCTTGCCGTGCGAGCACGCCGGTTACCGGCGTTCAGCATGGCCGAACACCGCTGCGGACCTTGGGCAGCCGCATATTTTTCCGATGCCGTATCAATCCATGTCTTACAATCAGCCGTATGAAAACACCGGCTCTATTGCTGCTTTCTCTCCTGGCGCTGCCCGCGGCGCACGCTTCCTCCACCGAGCGCCTGGGTACCGTGTCGTTCGCGGTTTCGTGCGTGCCCGCAGTTCAAGCCTCCTTTGTCCGCGGCGTCGCCCTGTTGCACGATTTTTGGTACCAGGAAGCGCAGCGGCAATTCGAAGAGATCGCGAAAGCCGATCCCCATTGCGCAATGGCACATTGGGGCGCTGCGATGAGTTTCTATCATCAAATCTGGGACCGGCCCGACGATGCAACCGTCGCGAAAGGCTGGCGGGAAATGCAGGCGGCGCAGGCGCAAGGGGCGGCGAGCGCCCGCGAGCGCGAGTACGTCGCGGCACTGAGCGATTTCTACCGCCCCGGCCAGCGCGACTACCAGGCGCGCGTGAATGCCTATGCCGCTGCGATGGGCAAGCTCTACGAGAATTACCCCGCGGACACCGATGCAGGCGCGTTCTACGCCTTGTCGCTGTTGGCATCGACGGCGCCAACTGATGACACGCTGACGCTCAACCGCAAGGCGATGGCTGTACTCACGCCGTTGTTTGCGAAGTATCCCGATCATCCCGGCGTGGTGCACTACATCATTCATGCCTGCGACACGCCCTCGCTGGCGCAAGACGGTCTTGCCGCCGCGAAGCACTATGGAGACATCGCCCCGTCCGCGCCGCATGCGGTCCATATGCCGGGTCATATCTTTGCGCGGCTGGGAATGTGGCAGGCCGACATCGACGCCAATGTGGGCTCGGTGGCCGCGTCGCATGCGGCGGAGAGCAGAAAACAAAGCGGCGCCATGGATCAATTCCATTCGGATGATTTCCTGGTCTACGCCTACCTGCAGAGCGGTCAGGAAGCTCGGGCCAAAGCCGTGCTCGACGATTCGGCCGCGGCGATTGCGCATTTCGAGACCATGTCGGACATGGGCGAGCACTACATGACCGGCATGTTTCCTTATTACCGAACCAAGTTGCCGATCATCTACCACTTGGAATTGCGGGACTGGAAGACCGCCGCCGCGCTGCAGGCCGTGGCGGGCGCGCCGCCGGAAAGTCAGACCCTGACCTATTGGGCGCGCACCGTGGCTGCCGGCCACCTGCATTTGGCGCAGCCAGCGCGGGCCAATCTGGCCGACTATGACGCGCTGATGGCGAAGATCAAGCAGGGACGGCATGCCTATTTCGCGGACTCGACCGGGGCAAGAATCGAACGGGGCGAGATGCTGGCGTGGATCGCATTCGCGGCGGACAATTCGGCCGATGCGCTGAAGCGCATGCAGGAGGCGGCGGACCTTCAGGATAAAGTCGGACAAGGCGAGGTCGATATACCCGCGCGCGAAATGCTGGCCGACATCCTGCTGGAACTCGGACGTCCCCAGGAGGCGCTGCTCGAGTATAAGAAGGCTCTCACCTTGAGCCCGAATCGCTTCAACGGCCTCTTCAATGCGGGCAAGGCGGCCGAAGCGGCGGGAGACAATTCCCAGGCTCAAGTTTATTACGCGGCCTTGCTCAAGATCACGGACAATGGCTCGCAGTCCTCGAGACCCGAATTCGATCATGTTAAAAGCGTGGTGTCATCCGCGAAGCTCGCCGTAAAGTGACGGGTGCCGCCGCAGCGCGGCTGCATTTCACGCTCGAGGCCACCGCCGCAGGTTCGAGTGCCCGTGCCGCGCGCTTCACTACTCGGCATAACGAAGTGTTGACGCCCACCTTCATGCCCGTGGGAACGCATGCGGCGGTCCGGTCACAACGCCGCGAAGACCTCCTCGAAAGCGGTGCGCAAGTGCTGCTTGCCAACACCTATCACCTGCTGCTGAGGCCCGGTACCGAGATATTCGAAAAATTCGGCGGCATCCACGCGTTCATGAACTGGCCCCGATCGGTGTTGACCGATTCGGGCGGCTACCAAATCTTCTCGTTGCCGGGAAGCCGCACGCTGTGCGAGGAATACGCTGAGTTCACCAGCTACGTCGACAAGACGCTGATTCGTTTGAGCCCGGAGCGCAGCATCGAGGTGCAGAAGGCCATCGGTGCCGATGTCATGATGGCCCTCGACCAATGCGTGCCCTCCACCGTCGAGCACTCGGCCGCGCGCGGCGCCATGCAGGTCACGCATCGCTGGGCGGAGCGCAGTTTGGCGGCGCGCGGCGACTCCGCACAGGCCTTGTTCGGCATCGTGCAGGGAGCAAGCTACGCGGACCTGCGCATCGAAAGCGCGAAGACCATTGCACAAATGCCGTTCGACGGGTACGCCATCGGCGGCCTTGCCGTGGGCGAGAGCAGTGCGCAGCGCGAAGACTGCACGGCCACGGTCACCGAATTATTGCCGCGGGAGGCCCCGCGCTACTTGATGGGCGTAGGAACGACGCGTGATCTTCTGGAGGCCGTGCATCGCGGCGTCGACATGTTCGACTGCATTCTGCCGACCTCGCTCGCCAAGCAAGGCGTCGCATTCACCAGTCTCGGCCGCCGCGATCTGCGGCGTGCCGCCTATCGCGGCATGGACGGTCCGATCGACCCCGCCTGCCGCTGTTACACCTGCAAAACCTACTCGATTGCATACCTGTTTCATCTGCAGCGCGTGCATGAGACCACGGGCTGGCAGCTGCTCGGTCTGCACAACATCCATTTCTACATGCAGTTGATGCGCACCATGCGCGAGCACATCCTGGCCGGTACGTGGCTGCCGTTCTACCGCGCGCAGCGCGATGTGCTCGATGCGCGCGACAGCTACGGCAAACCGGCGAGCCACGTGACGAAAGCGCTGCTGCGCGAACGCAAGCGAAAGCGCGGCCGATACGAAATGATTCTGAAGGAAGGCGTGGGATACATTCGCGATACGGCTTCGGGCGAAGTGATGCACCCGGGCGGCGATCCCTCGCTGGAGGCGCAATCCTTGTATGTGGAGCAGTCGCGGCTGCTCGAGCGCCTGCAGGATCGCGGCGATGTGCCGCTGGTGGTATGGGATGTGGGGCTCGGCGCCGCCGCGAACGCCATGGCAGCCATCCTTGCGGTCGAAAACGCAGCGCCGGCGACGGCACGGCCGTTGACGCTGGTGAGTTTCGAGAACGACTTGGATTCGCTGAAGCTCGCGCTGGATCATCCCGGATACTTCAAACATCTGCAGCACGCGGCTCCGCGAGCGTTATTGACTTTGGACCGTTGGAACAGCCCCACCGCGGCGATTGCATGGCTGCTCGTGCGCGGCGACTTCGCTGTCACCAAGTTCGAAGCACCATCCCCCGACGTCATTTTCTTTGACCCGTTCTCGTTCAAAACCGACAGCGCAATGTGGACCCTGAGCGCCTTTCGCGAACTGGCGCAGGCTTGTTCAGAAAAATCCACCGAGCTGTTTACCTACACCTATTCCACCAGCGTTCGCGCCGCGATGCTGGCGGCGGGCTTTTACGTCGCCAAGGGCCGAGGCACGGGACCCAAGGGCGAGACCACCATCGGGCTGTCGGCGCGCGCGGCGGCAGCAGCGCACGGCCACGAATTGCTGGGTCAGGAATGGCTGGCGAAGTGGCGGCGCAGCGACGCACAGGCTCCCTTCGGCAGCATCAGGGATGATGCTTCGTGGCGCGAGGCGGTGCTGACGCACGCTCAATTCAAGTGTTAGCGCCGTCCGCCTACGATCATGATCAGGTCGTTGATCACGGTCCGATCGCCGGCGGCCTTGGTGGCGATGCGTATGGCATCGTGCAGGTCCCAATCGCTGAAAACCAATCCGCGCAAATGCACCACGCCGTCCTCAACCGTTACCTCGACATGAGCATCATAGAAATAAGGATCGGCATGCAGGGCGAGTTGCACGCGATCCCTTAAATCCGCATCCGCATCGGCCGCGGCATTTTTTGCCGGAGCCGCTGTGGCGGTGCCGTACAGAGCCACTACCAGATAGGCACAGATACATGCTGCGTGAATTTTGAAGGGAGTGTTCACCGTCTTTAGCTCCTGCGATCCCCGGTAAATATGGGACCTCGGCGCCTGACCGTCTGTTCCTCCGAAGCGGCCAATGGTCCGCTAGGTGGTGACAGCCGATTCCGTCTCAAAATCGCTTGTAAAAGCCGACGGTCAAGCCGCGCGGCAAAATCTGCACCGAGATCGGTGTGCTGCGCGTGGTTGCCCAATAACCGACGGCGGATCCCAATACCCACCCGGCAATGACGTCGGTTTGCCAATGCTCCCGGCTTTTCAATCGGGCAATTGCGTCGTAGGCGGGCAATAATTCCAACGACCATACCCAAGGATAGTCGCGCGCGTAATTTGCGATGAAAGGCGTGACGAAACTGGCCTGCAGCGTCACCTCGCCGCTGGGAAAGCTGTCACAGCAGCGTCCCTTGAACCATTGATTGGGATTGTTGCCCTGGTCGGGACGCGCGCGGCTGAAGGTGAACTTGAGCGCCTCGGCGGCGATTGATGAAACAGCGGTGGAGTCCACCGTCTGCCACAGCGTGTGGCCCAATTCATCGTCATTTCCCAGCCACAGGCTGCCGCCAATTTCGGTGGCGATCACGGCGAACTCGAGCCCGGTTTGGTATTTTCGCGCCCAGATGCCGTGTTGATCGAAATCGATCTCGCGATCTATTCCCAAGAAGCCGCCCCCGGCATGCGCGATCTGCGAGGCGCCGAGAAACAGCAGCGGGAGCCAGACGCGGCACGAGGACCTGCTGGCAATCGAGCGGGGGCAAGAGTTGAAGATCATACTTTGTAGTACAAAGTAACCGCAACGGCGGGCCTGCCGCAAGTTGTTTTTCGGCCGCGGGTCTAATCGCTGATGGCAATGGCGGCGGGCTGAGATCCTGTGAGGAACGGCGAGCCGGACAATGCGGCGAGCGCGCCGCTGGCCGGATCAATTGCATATGCCGAGATCGTGTTGTCGCCGGAGTTCGCAACGTAGGCGAATTTGCCGGTGGGATCGACCGCGACGGCCGCCGGCAGCATTCCGGCGGCGAAAGGCGATCCGGCCAGCGCCGTGAGCGTGCCGGCACTGCCGAACTTGAATCCAGAGACATTCGTCGAGCCTTGATTGGCGACATACAAAAAGTCATTGATGAGCTCGACTGCAATCGATGTCGGTGTGATTCCGGTGGCATACGGCGATCCGTTGATAGGCGCAACGGCAACTGTCGGGTTGACGGGCACACCCGCCATGACGGAGAGCGTATTCGCAGTGGAATTGGCTATATAAAGAAAATGCCCGGTCGGGTCGAGCGCCAGCGCACGCGGACTGGCGCCGGCCGCGAAAGGCGAACCCATGTCCGCGCTCAGCAGTCCGGTCGCGTCGATCGTGAGCGCCGCAAATGTTCCGTCAGCTTGATTGGCCACATAGGCGAACTGGCCGAATGCGTCCACGATCACTGAGGCAGGCGATCGGCCGGTTGCGGTCAGCGATCCGGCCAGCGCGACCAATGCGCCGCTTCCCGCGGTAATCGTATAGACCGAGACCGTACCGCCGCTGCCGCTGGTCACGAACACAAAGGAACTGGAGGGATCGATGGCCACGGACGTCGGATTGGCCGGCGTGCCGTACGGGGACCCGACCACCGCAACCAGAGCGCCGCTGTTGCGATCAATGGTGAAGGCGGAGATCGTGCCGCTCGATTGATTGGCAATGTAGGCATAAGCGCCGGTGGGATCCACCGCAATTGCCACGGGGTTGCCGCCGGACGCAAACGGCGAGCCGGCAATCGGTGTCAACACGCCGCTCGCTGCATTGATGGAAAACCCCGACACGTTGCCGGCGCCGCGATTTGCCGCGTACAGAAAACGAGGCGGATTGATGCTGCATGTCACGGCGATATTGGTGACATTGCCGGTGCCGGTATTCCCGGTTCCGTTCGCCACCATGCAGGTTTGCGACGGATTTGTCGGCTGCGTGCGCACCGTGATGTTGTAGTTCGTATTGAAATTCGCGCTGCCGAACAGGATCCCGCTGCCATTCGCGCTGCGGCCGTTGAGCGATGAGTTCAATGGGCTCGCGCCATTTTGCAGGGTGAGCCTGTCGCCGACGAGTCCGCTCAGGGATCCTTCCAAGTTCGACGCAAACGGGCCGCACAAGATGCAGCCGGAAGTTCCGTGGCAGTCCGCCAGGAGTACCGCCGCGAGACCTAGAAGAATCGGCCGACACGTGATCATAGGCATTGCTCCCTTATTGGGCCGAGAGTACTACCATGGCGATCATGATCGCAAACTAAGGGTAGACATGTTTTCCATAACGCGCGAGCCCGTGCCGGACGATGCGCTGCTGCGGACATTTCGCGGCGGGACTCATCCCGAGCGATGGGGAAGCTATGTCGATTGCTTTGCTGTCGGCGTTGATCGAAACGTTTCCCTGGCGGATTTCGTATTCGCATTCTACACATCGCGGCTGTTTCGCATCGAACGCGGTCTATTGCGACTGTTGATCAACGCGCCTTCCAGCCGTTCGGAGGCGCGCGCGGTGGCCGACGGCACCACGGACAAATTCGCTGCCTGGTATGTAGGGCAGCGCACCTCCACGCAATTGCTCATGTGCGACCGCTACGAGCGCACGCGATCCTGGTTTCGCGTTGCGCCGAAGAGCGGCGGGCAAACGCGTCTGCAGTTCGGCTCCGCGGTGGCCGCACGAGGCGGCGGACACAGCGACGTGTCGCGGCGGCCCGCCGCATTTGAGCCGCTGCTTTGGTTTCACGTCGTGTACTCCCAGGCGCTGCTGCACGCCGCCAAGGCGAATCTGTAGGCGCCATACAGTGCCGGCACCCCGTTGGAACTGGATGGACGCAGACACGCTCGGACCGCGACAATCGCGACATGTCCAGCGGCTTTCATGTCGACAAATTGAACGACGAGTTCGGCCAGTACACCTTGGTGCTGAAATGCGCGGAGTGCGGCCACGAACGTAAAACGGAACCGCTGACACTCGGTCGTTTGTGCGGCTGGGGTGCGCGCCTCGAGGATGTCGCCAAGCGCATGCGCTGCTCCAAGTGCGGCAAGAAGCGCTGCACCCTGAAGGCGTTTCCTCCAAAAAAGCCGCGAGGCTACACCGCGCTGCCGAGATGAGATATTTTGGCGCGTACGGTTACATTGTTGGCGAGGACCTATGCCCACCAAAGCGGATATTGTCGAATTTCTGGCGCGTGAATTTCCGCATAGTAGATGCGTGGTCGAGGAAGTCGGTGACCGCTCGGCGACGGTTTCTCATCCCGTGGGACCCGCGCAATTGCGTCCGGGCGGCACCGTGTCCGGTCCCATGCTCATGGCGGTCGCGGATGTGGCGCTGTACGTAGCGATACTCGCCACCATCGGCATCGTGCCGCTGGCCGTGACGACCAACTTGAACATCAATTTCCTGCGCAAGCCGTCGCCGCACAATCCCATCGTGGGCGTATGCAAGCTGATCAAGGTTGGCCGAATCTTGGTGGTAGGCGAAGTCGCTTTATATTCGGAGCGTAACGATGCAATGGTCGCGCATGCCGTGGGAACCTACTCGATCCCGCCGAAGCGTGAATGACGGCCGTCATGAATGCGGCACCAACTATCCGATTGCTGGGACCCGGCGACGCCGCAGTACTCAGCGACGTGGCCGAGGGGGTGTTCGACAATGAGATCAATCCGCGCTGGACGGCGGAATTCTTAAGCGATCCGCGCCACCATATGGTTGTGGCAGTGCTGGAAGGCCAAGTGATCGGCATGGTTTCCGCGGTTCACTACGTCCACCCGGACAAGCCGCCCGAGCTGTGGGTGAATGAGGTCAGCGTCGCGCCGCCATATCGGCAACAGGGTATCGGCAGGCGGCTCGTTGCAGCGCTGCTTGCTCGCGGACGCGAGCTCGGCTGCAAGGAAGCGTGGCTGGGCACTGAAGAATCCAACGCCGCCGCGCGCCGGCTCTACGCCGCGGTGGGCGGAGTCGAAGAAGCCATGGTCTACGTCACCTTCGAACTCGATCGCCTCTAAGAGCGACATCCGGTCTCAAGTCCGAGTACTGCTCCTGAGCGCGTCTCAATACGACGACAAATCGGCGAATGCGCGCCAAATGGTACGATTTGAATGAGCTCGCTACAACCCGGGGAGTTAGCTCCCTCGTCACAAAGGAAGTGCCATGCATATTGTTCTCACGCGCCGCTCTACATCTTTCGCCGCAACGATGGTTGTCTTGACTGTGGCCATCCTGCCCACGCAGCACGCTTTTGCCGCCGACCTTCTCGGTCTTTATGTAGGCGGGGCTGTGGGACAGTCTCAGGTCGAAGCCAATGTACCGACCGTCGGCGACTTCAAGGAAAACCATTCGGCCTTTAAAGTGATTGCGGGAATACGGCCGATCTCGCTGATCGGCGCCGAACTCTCGTATATCGATTTCGGCCATCCCAGCGGAAATATTAATGGCTCCCCATCCGACGTCTCCGAGAAGGGCGCCGACGCCTTCGCGGTGCTCTACCTGCCCGTGCCGGTAGTCGACGTTTTTGTGAAAGCAGGCCTCGCCCGGCTGCAGAGTACGACGAATTCGGGGTTGAGAATCGGAGTTGGCGCGTGCACCATAACGAATCCTAACTGTGGTCCTGTGCTTTTTCGATTGGACCGCACCAACACGAGCTTCGCCGCCGGCGCCGGAGCGCAGTTCAAATTAGGCCCTTGGGCCGTGCGCGCCGAGTACGAGCGCTTCAACGCAGGCGGAGGAAATCCAAGCCTTGTATCAGTTGGGCTTACGTGGACCTTCTTGTGACTGAGTGTAGGTCATGAGCTCGATTGCCCCTAGCACCTGTCTCCGGCGCCGATCGCGGACATTCTTTGCACCCTACGGCAGCAGTCGGACGCTCCGTATCAAATCCTGAAAGCGCTGATCCGAGCGATAGCGTTCGAATACGGGATCGACGGCAAGGTATGACATCCATACCGCGCGATCATCGTTGGCGATTCGCAGCCAGTTGAAAGTCTGCTCTTTGTCGTTCAGGGCGGCATAGATTTGCGCGAGCCCGTACGGTGACACATACCGTCTGCTCGATGTCGTTTGTAGCTGACCAATGATCTGAAGCGCCTCTTCCTTCTTCCCCGCCGAAGCATACGCGACGCCAACCTGAGCGAGGTAAAGCGGGTTGCTTCCGGAGAGGCTCGTTGCGCTCTGTAGCTCAACGAGGCCTTTCTCCGGCATGCCCGCCTGCACGTAGCTTTCGCCGAGCAGCAGGTGAGCGGCTGCGAAATTGGAGTCCAACTCTATGGTATTGCGGCTTTGTTCAATCGCAGCCGCGTAATTGCGAGCCAGGTAGTAACGCAATGCTGCCCAGGTACCGATCATCAGGTTGAGCGGGTCAAGATCCAACGCCTTCTTCGCCTCGACCAGCGCCTCATCGTGCCGTCCCCTGATCGACAAATAATCTCCGTACCAGTGGTGTGCATTCGCATAGTTGGGGTCCAGTTGCAGCGCACGCTTGAACTCCGCCTCCGCCTGGGGCCAATCCCACTCGTGGTCGAGCACCAGAGCCAGAGAGGCATGGGCTTCCGCGGACTGCGGGTCGATTTCAATGGCCTTGCGC